>ENA-UEQW01000145-UEQW01000145.1-human-gut-metagenome-genome-assembly--contig:-NODE-145-length-67164-cov-6.990073_pt1 | contig 67164 bp, 50 predicted proteins | sample MGYA00242947_ERZ507947 | MGnify/ENA primary metagenome ERZ507947 (study PRJEB26167, sample SAMN06115421) | human gut metagenome | host: Homo sapiens | place: China:Guizhou | collected 2015-03-17... | reverse complement strand
AGATAGGGTTTCCAGTGTGAAGCCAGCACTTCCTGGAGGGAATCAACATCAAGACGGGACGCTATCTCATTGCGGATAGCACTGACTATCTTGTAGTTGGTTATGGGGAAGGACGGATTTATCATAATCCCGCAGAACATCTGGTAGTGTATGTTCCCGTTCAGATGTTCCACCAGCTGCCTGTCAGAGAATCCGGTGTATGCCTTCAGGACCATAAGGGCAATCTTTGCGCAGGGACTGAATATATTCCTGCGCCCCAGATGCTGGTCCGACAAGCCCACAGTCTTTGCTATATGCTCAAATGGAAATACCGAATGAAGCCTGCCAAGCTCACTCTCATGAAAACTTTTGCGGTATCTTTCCAGAATATCAAATTCTGTAAACCCCAAAGTAGGGTGAATTTCTGAAATATTTTGTATCTTAGCCATATCTTAGTCAGGGTATTTCCCCCGTTTTGGCTGCCAAACCTTATTTGCGGGGGAATACCTAAAGATACAAAAAAGCCAACTAATTCGCAATATTTTATGTATGAATTAGTTGGCTAATTTTATAGTATTTACTGAATGTCCCTGTTTATTTTTCGGTTATAAAGATCTTTCTCCCTTCCACCTTGAACCGGATTCCTCCTGTCATTTCCAGCATACTGACAATATGTTCAAAGTCATCATACCGTTTCAGATTCCCGGAAAACGACACTTTTTTCAAGGATTCATTTTGAAATACCGCCTCTACATTATACCAACGTGAAATAATATGCATAACCTCTTCCAGAGAGCGTTTTCTAAACACGAACTTTCCCTCTTTCCACGCAATGTAAGGGAAAACATCTACTTTCTTTTTTTCCAAATTACCATCGGTTCCAACCACCCCCTGTTCACCCGGCATCAAAATAACCGTTTGATCGGCAACAGCAAAGCGGACAGCACCTTCGACAAGAGTCGTCTCGATCCGATTCTCCTCTTCATAAGAATAAATATTAAAACTAGTACCCAATGCTTCTATCTCCGCCTCTCCGGTGACCACGACAAAAGGATGTTCTTTATCTTTTGCTACCTGAAAATAAGCCTCTCCTGTCAAAAATACTTTCCGTTCAGTACCTGTAAATCGCACCGGATAACGTAATTCGGAAGCCGAATTCAGATTCACAACCGTACCATCCTGCAAAGTCACCGAATACTCTCCGCCTCTCGGAATTTGTAAAATATTATATTGAATTTTCCCGGTCTGTTGCCGGCCGATATAGCTCAAACGTTCTTTAGCAGTGTGTATTTCAGCACCAGGTTGTACCAATACCGAATCCATACCCGGGCCACCTAACAAAATCCGCTCTCCATCGGCAAGTATCAGTTCCGCTTTCACATTTCCAGGTAAAATATTTTCAGTCATCAGCCCGAGCGGATACCGATCACTTTTATCCCGCAGTACAAAATAAAAAAGCCCGCTAACCAACAGCAACAATACCGAAACAGCAACAGCAGTCACTTGAAACAACCGGGCTCGCCTCAAGCGATGTTCACATTTTTGCCGTACCTTTAGATAGGCCATCACCAAATCCACCTGTTCCCATTGTTTACTTTTCGAAATGATAAACTCCGAAGTCAGAACCCGACGATACAGTAGTTCATTCTCCGGAAATTCCTGTCGCCACTTTCCAAGCGTTTCCTCCTCCTTTTCGGTCAACTGTCCCTGGACAGCTTTCGACAATAAAAAAGCAACTTCCTTATAATTTTTAAACTCTGCCATAGAAGCTTTATTTATTCATTACACTTATACGACACTTCAAAAACAAAAAGGAGGTAAAAGAAAATTGTTAAAAGTGAAAATAAATGCTCTTACCGTTGGATAGATAAAAGTAAATAGCGGAAAACAAACGAATTAAGAAAACAGGACAGCAGGAAGAAAAAGAAATAATTTTCCAAATTTTTCCTTTAAAATTTTCCTGGCTATCTGCTTTTGCTTTTTTACGGTCTCTACTGCAATATCTAATTTTTCTGCAATTTCTTTAGCACTATAACCTTCTAATGTTAAAGAAAACACTGTCCGGCAAGCAGGAGGCAAATCCTCCATTGAATTCATTACCAAACGGAAAGTCTCTTCTGCTATATAATTATTGATTTCAGTAATATCTACCTCTTCTGTAAAAGAACGCGTTGCTTCATTTCTTATTTTTTCAGCCCGCAAATAATTAAAACACTTAAAACGGACCATCTGGTAAACATAAGCAGAAAAATCACCGACAGCACTCCAACGTTCCCGGGTTTCCCAAAGCTTCACAAATACTTCCTGTACCAGATCTTCAGCTATAGTTTTGTCTCCCACATAATATAAAGCAAAAGAAATCAGAGATGGATAGTAATCTATAAACAAATTACGGAAAATCTCATCTTCTTCTATTCCTCTGATTCTAAAATATTTAGACATAAAACAAAAACGATTCTAATAAAAGAATTCATACAGCGGCACAGATCTATAAACCGCTCATAGCCAAACAAAATTAAAGATTAAAACAATATCAGCCAAATTTTTATCATCTATTATGAAATTACAATTAAAACATAGGGAGCACCCTCGTCCGACCTGATCGGACCAACTTTTTCGAATATCCCTAAATAAAGACGTGTTTCAGAAAATACCTTCTCCTGAAAACACGTCTTCAAAGCATTAGTTCGTTCTCCTTATTTTTTATCTAAATATTGCCCGTGAATGGCATGAAGATGCAGATAAGGATAAAGTGCCGTAGAAAGGACAGGAGAAGGGAAAAAAGGCTCGCTGGCCATCAGTTCATAAGCTTTCTTATAATCCCCACTTTTGGCATGAGCAGCAGCTAGATAAAGCAACGTCTCCTTACAAGGACTATGCTCCAACGCCTTTCCCGCCATCCCGATGGCTTGTTCAATTAATTCCGGATCTGTTACAGAATCGTCAAAAAAACCAGCAATAATGAGTGTATAAAAAAACTGACGATACAAATAAGGATGTTTATCGCCATATTTATCTGCTACTTTCCTGGCCAAAGCCATACCTTGTTGGAAGTTTTTCTCAAACAAGGTTCGTTCCATATCCAGAATCTCCAAATACATCGGTGCATAACACGATTTTGTCTTACGAACCATTTCAAGGTGGGCTCGGTATTTTTCTGGATTCTTCAGATTGGCAGAGCCGGCACGCACCATCATACGATACATATTCACCCAAAAATCATCTCCCTTTTCATACCCCTGATAAATATCCGCATACCGGTTCAAACAGCGGAAAACAATATCGTCTTCCGGCGTACGCATAAATCCCCGCATCAGCAAATAGTTCTCCTTTTGCTGCAACTGCTCTTCCGTAAGGGTAGAAAAATAGCTTAACAGACAATCCTTTACCTGGTCGGGATGTATCCGTTGGAGGAGCCCTACCACATATTCCTGCACCAACTCCAAAGAGCGTTCACCGCTTTCCCAACGTTTCCGGGCAACTTCCAACCGGGCACTTAAATCAGACTTGGTAGCTTCTTCGGCATATCGGATAAAATCTTCCGGAGAAACAGAACCCGTACGGGTTTCCAATAAATTACCTCGGGCATCCAACCAAAAAAAGGAAGGATAACCGTTCGCCTGATAGTGCTTAAAAAAAGCGTGAGAACTTTCTTTTTCCGCATCCAATTTTAAACAAACAAACTTATTGTTATAATAGTCACCAACCTCCTGACGAGTAAAAACATTCTTGGCCATCATCTTACATGGACCGCACCAGGAAGTGTAAACATCTACAAAAATTTGCTTCCCTTCCGCCCGGGCTTTCTGAAGTGCTTCCTCATAGGTTCCATGAAAAAATTCAATGCCTTGCGCATATATACTCCCCATAGCCAGGACCCCAAAATACAATAACGCTAAAACCCTTTTCATTCCGTTACTCATATTTTTCGTTAATATCGATGACTTTATCACAGAAACCCGTCTTTTTGAACACACTGTCCAAGTGAATACCACCGGTGGAATTCACTTCGTAGAATACGACCCCTCCCTGACGTTCCGTACGGTTCAAATCCCGCACAGCCAAGCGCACCTGTTGGGATATCCGAGTTGCAGAAGGATCAGACTCAGTAGGAGCCGGCACCGTAATATCCACAAACTGTATACCGGTTACCTGCATATTTTCAATGGCCTGCATATCCTTTTGCAGAACTTCCAATGATGAACTTGTAGAAGCATTCAACTGATTTACTGCAAAAGAATAGACCGCATTTTCCGTAGCGTACATCAAAACATCCTCATATTCCGGATTCGCAGCAAATCCAATTGCTTCATGCAAATGAGGTGCAACAGCAGCAGTGACTTCCGTCTTGCTGATGCTGCGGAAACTGTTATTCAACAAAGAAAACTTATACATCCAGTATTTGCCGTCTTTTTTATTCAACAACAGCATCCAGGCTCCCAACTTTGCTTCTGAAAGAGGACCCCAGCATTTCAGCTCCAATCCCGTCCCCAAATTGCTGCCATCAAAGATCCCCGGATCGTTGTCCGCTTTACTAAACGTTTTCAGACTCCCCTGATTCCACGGATTATGCACAATCAAACGCCCGTACAGCTCATCGAAAAACACAGGATTAGAACCGACAGCCAACACATGGGGGGCTACCTGATATTCCCGCGGTTCGTTCATCAATACCAATCCCGGTTCCCAATTGATTGCCTGCATATTAGTAGCCCTCTTGCAAACCATGCCATTCACAATAATATAATCAATCATACCCCCTTTATAATACAATTCCGGACTCATTTCCGATGCCTCGAAGTGATGGTCACAGGCTTCCCTCATCGTCTTGATTTTCTCAAAAGAAAGCGGACTGGCCACCACACCTCCGTTTTCATCCCGGCAAAAAATCAACTCCTGTTTCAGAAAAGTGGCATAAGCATTCGGATTCACCGAGAATATCCGGGTAGGATTTCTCCCCAAAAGTTGTTTATTGGCACTTTCATATACATCCTCAAGAACCGTATTACTCTCATCATCTGGGATGAAATTAACTTCCGCCAGACCATTCTCTTCACACAAAAGAACAGTTCCTTTGGTAAACTGCGTACGCACCTCAAGTTCCCTTTCCTCCCGGTAAAAAACACCGGTTGTATTATCTGTTACCTTCAACGCCAGGGTATAGGCTTCCCCAGGGGTGAGAATGGACGGTTCTGCCAATACATCCAACTCCCTTTCCCGACCTAATGTGTCTGCTTCATTACGGGTAGTCGTAGTATAAGCATACCAAACGTAGGACAAATTACTCTCGTCATTTTGAGAAGTCCGGATGACCGGCGTACATTGTAAACGATTATATAACAATACAGAATACCGCTCTTGTAACCCCTCTATCGTGACCTGATTCAACACCTTGAATTCATCAATCGTTTTGTCATCCACACATCCTGCCAAAACAGACAACATGCATACCACTCCTATATATTTTATTACTTTCATCATAATACATCAAATTAGAAAGGATTCCACACTGTAATCAAATTACCATCTTCATCATATTCCGTATGAGTTGCATAATACTCACACACGACACGCCCCTGCTGCATCCAATAACTGTAATAATTCAATCCGCCCCATCCTATCAACTCTTCCTTTGTTAAAGGAAAATCATGTCCCATAAGTAAAATGCAACGCTGATGCTTCACTTTTGAATACTCCCCGAAATAGAGAGCTAATGGCATATCCCAATAAGCAGGTTTCACCAATTGATTGGTTATCATCAGACGCATATTTACCCGATCAGGATACCCTAACGATAAACTTTCCGTCGCTTTCAACGACAATTCCAGCATCACAGTTGCCTCATCCAATTCCGCTCCGGGTTTCATTACCACCACCGGAAAAGAAGAAACCGATTTATCAGCTTCATAAGTAAACCGATGCTGCAGCGTTTCATAATGTTTTCCGGCCACCGCCGAGGAATTTTCCGAAACAATGACTTCATACTCCCCCGCCTCATCCAACAAATCTCCCAACAACTTGACATGAATCTGAATCGTATCCCGGTCCGTGTCTTTCATTCGAAAAGAATACACCAAACTATCTGCCCCCACTACATAATCCGGGAAATAAATGCCAGGCGTGTCCGTATACACCATACGTTCGTTTTCCGAACAAGATGCCAACACCAGCATTGCCATAACTATCGTATATAAATATTTCATAATCCGCATTTTTATTCTATTAAACCAAAATCCAATTCATCATCCGGCAAGGGTATCACATACACCTCTTCCGGCTCAATCGCTACCGTCCGGTAAACCCCGATACGTTTCAGTCCTAAACGCTTATAGTAGTAAAACATCTGCCCTTCACACATAAACTCCTTGCTATACTCCTTGGCAATCTCCGCTTGCAGGTCAGTGACCTCTGTCATCGCAGCCAATCCCCGATGGGCACGTAAAGTATTCAGATAAGCTAATCCCTGATTGGCCGAACATTCAGCAGCAATGTAATACAATTCAGACAAACGAATCAAAGGGATACAACCCACATTGACATACTTCCCCGGCATGACGGCAGTAGCAGAATTGGTTTCCTGAAACCACAACTTCAACCGATAATCATCATCCGCCGGATCTTGCTGTGCAAACAATTTGTTCCGGTTATTGATACTGATACTTAAAGCTGTGGAACTATTAGTAATACCGTTTTTTATAACCGACTCCCCGAAATAAACATCGATATTATCCTGCATTTTCCCTTCCTCCAAAGCAAACAACAACTCACTGTCGAATAAACGCTCATCGGTTGCAGCCGCAGTAGTAAGTGAAAACGGTGCGACGGGTTCACTTCCCGGCTCTCCCACAATCTCCCGAGCAGCTTCCAAAGCATCCGGTAAATTGCCGGCATACAGTTGCACCCGGGCCAGCAAAGCCGTCACGGCATAATAATTCAAATGCTTTTGCCGGTTCCGCAACAACGGATGATTCCGATACAAAGATTCCAGTTTCGCATAATTCGGCCCATAGGGGTCAACCTCCCGCATCAATTCACGTGCCGCGTTCAAATCTTTCACGACCTTCTCCAAAACAGCTCCCACCGTCAGCTGATGCTGCGGCAGATTAGTATACGACTCCAGATAAGGGATGGCTTTTCGCTCCTTGTCTATTGCCGGAGAGGCGGAAAACAACCGCAACATATCAAAATGAAGCATACCGCGCAAAGCTAAAATTTCTCCCTTATAGATACGATACACCTCATCACCCGAAAATACCCCCCGTTGCTCATCGATAAACATCAGCATAGCATTCAAATTGGCAATGCCCTTGTATTGCCGGCTCCAAATCGTAGATAAGACCTCCTTATCATAAGGCTCCCTGTAAAGATAATCTTTCGTCTTGATATACCGGTGGGTATTCCCGGAAATATTATAATACTGCGCCAGCACATCCACATAGCCGAATGAAAGCTGACGTCCGTAACTTTCGGGAGCAGACATCAACGAATAGACACCTGTCAACACATCCCGAAAACCGCTTTCCTGTTGGAACAAATCTTCCGCCTTCACATCCGATTTCGGAGACACGTCAAACCAATTCTCACAGGCGGCGGAAAAAAACAGCATCCCCAAACATACCGGTAAATATATTAACTTTTTCATTTGCTTCTTAATTAAAAGGTTACTTGTAAAGCTACAGAATAATTCCGGGCAAACGGATAGGAGGTACCCCGTTCCATTTTAACCGTCGAGGCGCGAAATACATCATTACCGATTAACGACAGTTTCAGACGCTCAATCCCATAATGCCGCAGACGCCCCGCATCAAACTGATAAGAAAGATTCAATGACGACAAGGTAATGTAATTCTCCTGCTCGATAAAACGGGAGGTCGGCATGGTCGCCTCCGTATTGCTGATGGCTTTGAATTTTGCCACATCGCCCGGCGTTTTCCAACGATCGTATAACACCCGGCGATCTGCATTCTCCTTCGGGTCTACGTTTTCTACCTTATCCACTAACGTCTGATTATACACATCAGCACCATAGCTGTAACGGAAATAAGCATTCAGCTGAAAACCCTTATACATAAACATCGTTCCGAAATTCCCTTCAAATTTCGGGTCGCTGCATCCTAACGGTTTATAATTATCCGTACTCCATTTATTGACTTTATCGCCATTCAGCGCAATAAATACTTCTTCTCCCGTATTAGGGTCGATACCTATGGACTCGTTCGCCCAAATCATATTGATGGATTTACCTTCCTGATAACGCACCATGGGAGCTCTGGTTTTCCCCTCCTCTATCTCCCCATTCATTTCATCATCCTGGGATTTGTTATAAGCTGCCAGTGCATCATTCAACTTCATTAACCGGTTTTTATTCTTCACAATATTAAAGAACACATCCCACTGCATACGTCTGTCAGCATCCTTTAGCAAAACACCCCGGAGATTTAATTCCAATCCCTTATTTTCTATCTCGCCCAGGTTGTCTTTATAAGAAGCAAAACCGACAGACGGAGCCAGCAACACATCAATCAATACCGATTTCGATACATCCTTATAAATATTGAAATAACCGCTCAACCGACTGTTCAATAAAGTAAAATCAACCCCAACATTCAACTTTTCTGTCTGCTGCCATTTCAGGTCCGGATTACCGAAAGCCTTCAATAACGCCCCGATATAATCATCATAGGTCAATCCGTCAATAGCCGATTCCTTATACGAATACATCATCATCGCCTGGAAAGGGTAGAAATTCTGACCACCGGTTGTCCCCCACGAACCGCGGATTTTCAATTCATTTACATACGGATTTTCAGCCAACCATTTCTCATGGTGCAGGTTCCAGGCAACACCTACAGAACCGAACGTCCCCCACCGCTTAGATGAACCGTATACAGAAGATCCATCGCTACGAACCGAAAAGTCTACTAAATAGCGGTTATCATACCCATAATTAAAATTTCCTACCACACCCATCAGACGACTGACCTCATAATCACCACTCGGTTTATCGCCGTCCTGATACTCTACCCCCATACCGATATGGTCCATCTTGTCATTCGGGAAATTATAAGCCGTGGTAGTAAACAAGTCGTTTTTCGTTTCTTTGATATTCCAGACAAAAGTAGCATTGAATAAATGACGGTTCACCTCTTTCGTATAAGCAGCCATAACATTCGCATCATACGAGAAATCATCCGTAACTTTTTTCTCATAACTGCCCTTCAAATCCTTTTCATAAAAAGAATTATGCCCGGCAGGTAAAAAACGGTCTTCAACCGTCATCTTCTTATTCAATGACACGGCTGCCTTCAATTTTAATCCCTCTAAAACATCCCATTCTACGGAAAAATTGTCAATAAAATTCTGATAGGTAGTCTCGAACTTCGTACCCAATGAAGCATTATACAAAGGATTCAATGCATATTCCTCCCCGTCACCGATTTTCAATACCTGCTTGATATGACCGTTTTCATCATACGGATAAAGATACGGATTCATATAGGTATAATCCGAAAATGTGCCATAAGGAGAATCCTTCTGTTTCACATGATCATACGTTAAATTATTCATAAACCGCAAATTCTTATAACGATATTGCAACTTAATGCCGATACCGATATTTTGACGCCCGGAACCTTTCATTATACCTGTTTTATTCTGATAATTCAGGTCTAATCCATACCGCAACCGGGCATCCCCCCCCTCCAACAACAAAGAATGCTTATGACTGAAACCAAGCGCATGAATCGGTTTCTTCATCCAATCGGTATTCACCCCTTGCTGAACCAACTTCAAACGTTCATTGTATGCCTCCTGCAATTCTTCCTTCATTCCGATATTCGGATGCGAATAAAGTCCGGCCAATTGCTCATACTCCAATTTTTCCGATGCATTCATCAGATTGTAATCGCTCAGGTCAGCAAAATTAAAATCACCGGAAAAATGATAAGAAACACGCAATTCTCCCATCTCCGGAGCTTTAGTCTCTACAACGACAACCCCGTTCGCCGCCCGCGAACCATATATAGCAGTTGCCGCCGCATCCTTCAACACGGTAATGCTCGATACCCGATTAGGGTCTAAGTCGAAAATTTTTTCCGCCGACACCTCGAAACCGTCCAAAATAAAAGTCGGCATATTAGGCGAATTCTCATAATCCGACTTCAGATTGCCACTGCCATGGATTTGAAATTCAGGTATATGGTTCGGATCACTACCTGCTGTGATATCCTCCATCAATTTAAAAGAGGGGTCTATCGTCGATAAGGCCGACAAAATATTTCCGGTAGAAATCTCCCGCAACTTCTCTCCCGAAAACGTAGTGGCAGCTCCTGTATAACTATCTTTCTTCCGCTGGAAATAACCGGTAATCACCACCTCGTCCATTTCAGCTATCGCCTCTTCCAATACCACATTCAGCTCTTTTTCTCCCCTCCACTTTACTTCTTTGGTTTGCATACCGACAAACGAAAATACCAAAACGATACTGTCGGCCTTAGGTAATTCAATGGTAAACCGACCTTCTACATCCGTAGCGACACCCAGCGTCGTTTCTTTCAATACCACGGCAACACCTGGCAATACATGGCCATCTGCGTCTTTCACAATCCCTTGAAGCAAAAGTTTTGTGGGAGTCATGCGTACCTGATCATTGATATTTTTACGCGAAATCACAATGGTATGATTCATTAGTTTATAAGTCAGACCGGAATTCTGCAAACATTCGTCCAACACCACTTTCAGGTCCTCATCTTTAAAGTTCAGTTCCAAATCCTGTACCTGTTCGATTTGGGCATCCTCATACAGAAAAATATAGCCCGATTCTTTCTCTAATAACTGAATCACCTGCTCCAATGAAGCATTCTTTACCTCCAAAGAAACCTTTGCGATCTGACTATACACATTCGCAGACAACTGAAAAGAAGAAATACACAAAAACAAGATTAAAAACTTCATCATTAAATACGTTTTTAACCATCTTCTTTGAAAAAGAAGACATCGGATTCCATTTTTTTTCATAAATTTGTAAATTATAATGAAACATTTCCGGCTTAGCCGGTTGAAAGGCGGAATAGTGCCAATATTCCGTCTTTCTTTATTTTCTTTTAGCTATAAAAACTGTATTGTCTTTTATGGTGCAATTTATGCTCCCGACCGTTTCGATCATTTTCATCAATGCCTCGAAACCTTCATAACGCATCATACCCCCTGAAAAGGTAATCTCTTTAGATTCGTCGTCTTCGAAATAAACCTCGACATTATACCACCGGCTCACCATGACCATGATATCTTCCAACCGCTGCTTACGGAAAATAAAACGCCCCTCTTTCCAGGCTACAAAAGGATAAACCTCAACTACACGTTTCTGAAGTTGCCCCTCTTTATCCAAAATACTCTGTTCGCCGGGCTTCAAAATAACCCTATCCTCTATAGATTCGAAACACACCGCTCCCTCGACCAATGTCGTCACTATTTGCCCTTCTTCCGAATAAGAACGTACATTAAAACCGGTCCCCAATACCTGGATTTTAGAATCACACACTTCTACAACAAAAGGATGTGCAGCATCTTTTGCAACCTCGAAATAAGCTTCCCCTGTCAATTGAACTATCCGTTGCTCACCACCGAATTGCAACGGAAAATGAAGTTCTGATTCGGAATTCAGCCACACTCGCGTTCCGTCTGCCAGTGTCATTGTAAATTCTCCTCCCCGGGGAATAGACAACAGATGGTAGGTTTCGGTATTTTCCGTTTTCCCCTCTTTCCCTGCCTGTAAAAGCATACCACTGGAATCGATACGGATATGATTTTGTGCAGTAGGTATAAGCATTGCCGAATCTCCGATATGCCAAACGGAACCGTCGGCCAGGGTTAATACTGCTTTTTTACCACCGGGTTGAATAGTTTGAGTCAGTAAAAGGGGATCGCCAGGACTATTCTGGTGAAACCATCCCCATCCTAGTCCTAAAACCAATAAAATTCCAGCCGCCACACTATAACGGCGAATACGCCTTCTCCGTCTATAGTTCTTTAATTTCCGGTAAGCCCGAATAGGATCATAACGATATTGTTGCTGTAATCGTTCTGCCAAAGTTTCTGAGTTTCCTAACTTATCTGCCATCTTTTCAACCGGACTATCCTGATCCGGCTGAATGTACTCTTCTTCTTTCTTCCGTAAAATATAGCTTAGAACCTTTTCAGAAAAATCATATATATCATTCCATGTATTCATACCCTTTTTATTATACAAACACATGAAATCAAAAAACGGGTAACAGAAAATAACTAATATTTAAAAAAATCTGAAAAGAAAGAGTACAACAAAATCCCCCATACCATTCCCATGCGTTCACGGAGATAGGCATAAGCCCGCTTTTTCTGCATTTTCACTGTATTTTCGGAAACTTCCAATAGCTGTGCGATCTCCCGGACTTTCAAGCCCTCGAGGCTTAAATTCATAACTTGTCTCTGTTGATCGGACAATTCGGAAAGGACCGAACGGAGTTTTGCGATCACACTTTCTTCAATGGCCAAATCGATAGCCATTTCTTCGGTATAGGAAATCTCGGAAGTATAATTTCCCAATAACCGACGGGCATTGTCCCGATCACGAATCATATTCAAAGCCCTGTTGTATACTGCTTTGTAAAGCCAGCCAGCCAAAGATTTGACATTCGGAAATTGCAAGGAAGAATCCCATAACCCGATCATACACTCCTGAACAATATCCTCCACTCCGACATTTTCATGGGTCAGCTTGGCCACATAAGTACACAATGCCGGATAAAACTCCTCGTACAATTGCTGCCAGGCAGTTTCTCTTTTTTTGTTCAGGTCTACTATAAATCGTTCATTATCACGCATACTTCTCCTCCGGTTGCGTGACAAATATAAAGAAAAAAATAAAAAATAACTCTCCTCTAAACTAAAATCAGTCCAGACACCATTACCTAATGACAACAGTAATAATGGATAAAAAGGATGCTCACCGACGAGAACATAGAAAAGGAAAACGAAACATTACCCCCGTCCCTTTGTTTCGTTTTTTTTATCTCAGGCGCCTGAGCGAAAAGAATGCAAATAACAGAGAAGCGGGAAACTCTTTTCTAAGAATTTTGAGTCCCAACGAAATATGAGTTTTGACAGTATTCACGGAAACACCCAGTATTTCAGCGATTTCTTTATATTTTTTACATTCGATAAAACATAGCCGCATAACTTCTCCACAACGATCCGGAAGCTGATTGATCCGGTTCATAATTTGCCGGATCAATTCTTCATGTTCGGAATAATCGGTCTCGGCATAGAGCAGATTTTTATACGATTCATTCTCTTCGTGCCGGGCCCTTACTTTCAAATGATCCAGGTAGTTCAGTGAACGGTTACGGGTAAGACTCAAATAGTAAGGCAACATCGGTTGAGTAAAATCTATTTTTTCACGTTGCGTCCATGTTGTCAGAAAAACATCATGTACAATATCTTTGGCAATATCCGCATCCTTCACAAAGCTCATCGCATGAAAACACAATGGCTTGAAGAACCGCTTAAACGAATCTTCAAACTGTAACTTAAACTCACATTCACTTACATATCCTAACATATTATCTTTTTATCTTTGCCGGAATATTGATTTACGTGCAAATATAATTTTTTTAAGGATATTAACAAAGTATTTATTCCGGAAGGTTCCCTGCTATAAAAGATCACTGAATCGGTAACATACGGCAATCCCGGAACCGGGATTGCCGTATATTTACCGACGATTTACCACCAGGGATTAGAATCGTATCCTTTAGCCACGACACATTTTCCCATCACATTCCGGTGAAGGGTCACCTCCTTGCTCATCAGATCCACAATCGCAAAAGAACCCTTGTATTCTTTCGGACTACCGGCATCATAAGTAGCAATGATCAACTGAGTTTCTTTTGCCGAAACTGCAACTGCTACGGGTTTACCGATATCGTCCGGCAATGTCACGAAATCGGCAAGCGTGGGTTTTAATACCGGAGTCGTATAGACCTTATTGCCCACCACAAAATACCAGTCGTTTTCAGCGACCAATACGCCCTTGGTATCGGCATCGGCACCAGCCAAAGGAAGAGTTTCCATTTCCAACAAATGTCCGTCTTCATTCACTGCAGGTTCTTCTTCCGTCGCTTTTTTGAAATCGATGTACTCAAAAGAGATCAGATTGATTTTTCCTGTTTGTGCTGTTGCCATCGACATGACATGAGCTCTGGAAACATACTTGTGGATAATGGTCTGCCCTTCATAAGAGGGTTGATTTTTTATTTCCACAACTCTATCCAAAGCATACGGATCGCTCACTAATCCCAGGGCTGGATCATCGATCTGGTTTTTCAAAATATAAAATTTCTTACTCAATTCATCGAAAACATATACATAAGTATAGGCAGAAGCCGGATTGCTCCAGTAATATTCTTTATCATGCTTAGCTGCCCGATATAATAAACCACTATTATAAGAATAAATTTTACCATTAGAAACATAATAAACGGCATCCGTCAACATGTAAACGGCATCTGTCGGATTGAATGTATCTCCCTCATAGATAAAACTCTGGTCGTTAATCAATCCACTCGGCATAAATGCGCCGTTATTCGTCATAATTACCGGGTTATCCCCTTGGCTGGTAATAATATTGAATGAATAGAAATAATCATTTAAAGAAGAAATATTTCCAAAATGATCGATTATCGCTTTCGGCTGTTTCCCCAATGCATAGTCTCCGATTTTAGTAGCATGCAAACACTCGGTAGTCCCTTCTTTCGATGAGAAATATGACAATACGGCGGACTGGTCGGGTTCTTCACACAAGAAATAATATCCCCAGGAAAAATTCGAAACCACATTCACATTAAAATCCACAAAATACTTCATACCGTTTTTTGTGTCTGTAACGACATAACGGCAGTCGTATTTTCCAACATTCAATGTTTCGGGAACAAAATAAGCCAAATCACGGTTCGTTCCGATCTCTTTCCCTGCCAGACTCCAACTATATTCCAATCCCTCCTCCGAAGCCTGCAATGAACGGCCGATCACCGGATGTATATTCAACACCTCTCCTCTCATCACCGAAGTATCTTCTGTGACACCCGTTACAATCACCTCATTCACTGCTTTATAGTCATAATTTCCTTTGTCTTCTGCACAACTATAAAATAGCGTAATCAGAACAATGATATATAATCCAATACTCTTTTCAAAAACTTGACATCTATTTTTCATAGCAAACAATTTTTAAATATTAAGGAAGCGTAATTCTAGGTTTCGAGGTATCTCCATCCGGATAAACTTCATGATCTATAAAATACTGCTTCAGCTTACTGATAAACATAAAGGTAGAAGGATACCAACTGGGATAACCGGCATAATAGGGCATTTGGTCCCAATATAACAATTTACCGGTATTCGGTCCCCATTTTTCGACATTCGGGTCGGCTCCATAAAAATAAATCTCCTGCCATTTCGCATATTTTTCCCGAACGAATACACCGAAATATCTTTCCCAACTCAGCCACCAGGATGGAGCCTGCAAGATATCTGAAAAGACCAGTTTAGCTGCTAACAATTCGGAAGCTCCTACCTGGAAATTTTCATTATTTTCAATATAAAGGGTAATTGTCCGCGATTCTTTTTTCAGGATGGGGGTCCGGTTGACTTTTACTTCAAGGGTATCCCGTAAAGTACCGGATTGGATGACCGCTTTTTCTATAACCGACATATCCCAGTCGGTCCCGGTTGCAGTAGTTTTCTTTTCATTTACAACAACCTTATAATGCCGGTCTGTTTCTGTCTTCAACCCAACCGAATTCACCGGAATTTTAAAAGTATAACTGGTCACCGAAGGATCATCCATCGCAAAAGAATATACCAGGCTATCTACTCTTTCAGTTGTTTTTCTTCCATATTGATCCAATTGGAAGGGTAGATCGAAGTATATATAATTCGTCGAATTATCGAATCCGTCGATATCCTGATCACAAGCCACTTGTACCATTCCTATCAGGCACAAAGTCATATATAATATTATCTTCTTCATAGATTTGTCATTTAGCATTATTTCTCTTCTTTCGGGCTCTCATTAGGTGAAAATTCGTATTCATCGTCCGGAATCGGGAAAATATATTTATCCTTTGTCGGAGCGATAATAACTCCTTGTTTTACATAAAACTCTTTATACAACCGTTTATAAATCATAAACATCCGTCCTTCACCGATAAAATCTTTCCGCATTTCACGCATCAGAAATTCCATGATTTCATCATTTCCATAGGAACCGTTTAAACGGGCCAGATTACGGGATTCCCGCACATCGTTCAAATAACCGAGTGCCTTGACATTATCTTTACCGATCATTGTCTCGCAAGCGACATAATATACTTCGGCCAAACGTAAAATCGGAATCTCCGGATAATAGGGCAAACGTATAGTTCCGGGGTAGGAAGTTTCCTCAAGTTTACTGAAAATATAATAACTTCCACCGTTCGACGGTTTCCCAAACCAGAAACGCAAGCGATTGTCCGTACCGGACCCATCCGGAGCACGTCCATAAAGATCGTTTAAGTATATGCTATATTGATTGGTATTGATACAAAAGTTATCGGTCTGATTCCCTTTTTCAAAACCAAAGACTTCTTTGGTCACTTCCCAAAGATCGTTCTTATAGAACCCAAGGATCGTCTCTTCTCCCAGATTCTTATCATATAATTCATCTTCCCGGTTTGTCAAGACAAATAATTCATTTTGTTTACATAACTGAATCAGTTCATCGGCAATTTCGTAAGCTCCCGGTTTATTCAATAAGGCCAGCTCTAGCCGCATCAATAGTCCTTTTACTGCAAACAGATTCATCCGATCACCCCGACGTTCCAACACGGAATGATAATCGAGCATAGAAGTATTCCCATCGCCATATCGTTTATTCCCGACGATCGGATCTTCTTTCAACAAGTCCTGTGCTTTCAATAAGTCGGCTTTCGCTTTTGTCAGCACCGAGCGCATCGACTCAAATTTTTGAGCCTCGACATTAAATTGAGTACGATAAGAAATACAAGCCTGATCGAGGTCACCTTCTTTTTCAATTACAGGACCATACATAGCAGCTAATTCCATATGCATAAAAGCCCTCAAAGCATAAGCTTCCCCTTCGATCAATTCTGAATATTTTATAGAGCTTCTATTAGATTCCAAGGATTCCAGAATATAATTGGCCTGTGTGATTCCTTGATACATCGCCGACCAAATTGCATCGAAGCGGGATTTTGCACTCGCATCTTCATAATCGAATTGAGACTGTTTGTAATAGCTGTTCTTACTTTTGGAAGACAAATCCCAGTATTGTGCCAACACATCCATCATACCATAAGAAAGTTCCTTCCCGTACAAGGTGGTAGAGGTTAAATTATAATAAATGCCGTTCAAAGCCGCATTATAGCCCTTCTCATTCGTGAGCAAATCTTCGCCCTCGACCTCCCCCTGAGGGGTTACGTCCAACCAGTTGTTGCAGGACGTGAAAGCCAGAGCTGTCATTAAAACAAGTATATATTTAAATTTCATAACCTGTATGTTTAATTAAAAGCCAATATTTAAACCAAAAACAAAACTACGCTGGAAAGGATAATCCAATCCGCGTTCATTTTTCACAGTAGATGCACGAAAGACATCGTTCATATAAAAACTAAGCCGCATGGTATTCAATCCGAATTTCCGTATCCATTCGCGGTTCAGGTCATAAGAAAGAGAAAGAGAAGTCAACTGTAATGTATTTTCTTTCTGAACAAAACGGCTGGAAATATAAGTTGTCGTATATTCCTTGATATTTTTATACAACGCATGCTGCCCCGGTTCTTTCCAGCGGTTGTTCAACACCCGTCGGTCGGCATTATAACGTGGATTCGCTCCTTCGACACGCTCGGCTAAAGTTGAATTATAGTAGTCCGCACCCAAATCGTATTTAAACACCATATTTAAGTTCCAACCTTTCCAATATAGGTTAGTACCGACATTCCCAAACACTTTGGGTTCGGAGTCCCCGCAAATCACTTTATCGGTAGCATCCCAGGTGTATGTAATCGTCCCGTCCTTTTTCATAAAAAGTTCTTGTCCGGTTGTCGGATCGATTCCCAATGAAGGCACTGCTTTAATGGCGCTCATGGATTCACCTTCTTCATACACAGCTGCCGGAGTCGTTTTATCCTGATTATTTTTCTCGTTGATATTCTTTAAAGCAGTCGAAATCTCCATGATTTTATTTTTATTATGAGCTGCTTGCAACATAACCGACCATTCGAAATCTTTACCCTGATCCCGGATAAGCACGGCATTTAAATTAACTTCGACCCCTTTGTTTTGAATTTTCCCTAAATTAGAAGTAAAAGTATTCGAAGGTAATCCTAAAGAAGGTGCGACAGACACAGAAGTCAACATCCCTTCGGTCTTTTTCTGATAATAGTTGAATTGCAAACGAATACGGTCTTTTGCATACCCGAAATCGAATCCATAATTCGATTGATATTGGTTCTGCCATTCCAAATCGGGATTACCGTACCCCATCAAAGCAGCAGAGATTCCGGAATTGTACAGACGATCGGTATTAAACTGAAACATCGTTTTTGCCTGATAGGCTGAGAACTCCTGATTACCGGTGACACCATAAGAATAACGTAATTTCAACATACTGATCTTCGTATGCTTAAAAAATTTTTCATTATGAACATTCCATCCTGCTCCGGCAGACCAGAAAGGAGCATATTTCTTATCGGCTCCGAACTTAGAAGAACCGTCGATACGTACAGAAACATCCGCAAAATAACGATCGTCATAGCTATAGTTACCATTGGCAAAGAAACCGATAGCACGCGACTTACTTTCCGAACTGGAAGGTTTTGTTTCTTTTTTATATTGGATAGCAAAAGCCGGATCGGAATAACGGTCATCCGGAAAACCGGTCATAATAAATCCATGTGAGTTATTATCATTCTGGGTCACTTCCAAACCGGCACCAGCATAAATAATGTGTTTTTCATTCACCAAAGTGTTATAATTCAAGGTCACATTTCCATCATAACTAAAACTCGCTCCATCTGTCATAGACAAATAACCTCGTTCAGCAATAGGCAGATATTCCTGTACCCGGCTTTCACTATTGTAGGTCGTTTTCAAAAACTCGGCACTGAAGGGTGACTTATAAATTTCACCACTGGTTTCTCCTTTTACGATAGCCATCTGGCCTTTCAAACGTAATCCATCGCAGATAAACCAGTCGACGCTCAATTGTTCACGAAACTCCTGATCTTTGGTGAAATTCCGGTTCGGCAACAAGGCATCGTACAAGGGATTAGTATCTCCATCACTCAATTTCGGAATCAGTTCTCCGTTATCATTATATATTCTCTCGTAAGGATTCAGTTTGGCATATTGCGAGAAACTCCCATAAGGAGAATTATACGCATGGGTATGGGCATAAGAAATATAATTTTTAATGGTAATTTTATCTTTAATCCGATAGATCAATGAGAATCCCAGTCCGAAACGGTCACGACCGGATTCTTTCATAACCCCCTTATTCTGGTTATAAGAAGCGTCTATTCCATAACGTACATTATCTGCCCCTCCCTCGACAAACAATGAATGTGCATGGGAAAAAGCATTTTTTACCGGTTGGGAAAGCCAATAGGTATTTACCCCTTCTACAATATTTTTATAGCGGTTGTAATAGGCTTTGTCCAATTCTACCTGTTCACGGCGATCGTTGTCTTCATAACCCGGTGTGATCTCTTGAGTATATAATCCGGCTTCCTTTTCATATTGCAATTTTTCCCGGGCATTCATCAGATCGTAGTCAGTCAGATCCACGATGGCAATCGTAGGTTTAAAATCATAAGTCACCCTCAATTTTCCGGCTTTCGGTGCTGTCGTTTCGATCACAATGACACCATTCGAAGCCCGCGAACCGTACAAAATAGTGGCGGAAGCATCTTTCAGCAAGGTAATGCTCTCGATCCGGTTGATATCCATATCGAAAACTTTCTGTGACGTTACCTCAAAACCATCCAAAATAAAGATCGGAGCGGTAGAGCCGTTTTGAAAAGATCCTTTACCCCGAATCGTAAAGTCGGGCAATTTATTAGGATTGGATCCGTCCAGATTGTTTTCTTCGATTTTAAAACCGGCATCCAGTGTAGAGATCGTGGTAAAAATATTTCCGGTAGATACCTTTGCCAATTCTTGTTTAGAAATCACGGTCGTTGTACCTGCAAAACCACTTTTCCTACGGTTTAGCAAACCGGTGACAACCACTTCGTCCATTTCCTGGCTATCGCTTTCCAAAGTAACATCGACTACTGTCTTATTGCCCACCACAACCGACTTCGGTTTCATACCGATATAGGAAAATTTCAATACGATATCTTTCATTTCAGGACAAGTCAAATCGTATTTTCCATCCATATCGGTAGCCACCCCGATAGTCGTACCTTCGATCAATACAGCAACCCCGGGTAACGGATTGCCATCTTCATCGATGACCTTTCCCGTAATTTTACGGCTTTGTACCTGAGGAACAGCTGTCTTGCCATTTGCCTGCCGGATGATAATAGCATTGTTTTCTTTCACAAACTGCAAATCGGTACCTTCAAGACATTTTTTCAGGATAGCATCGATCTGGCTATTCTGCATATCGATATCGATTCCTTTTACAGTAGCTATATCCGCACTACTATACAGAAATACAAATTTTGTTTGTTCTTTCAATTCCCAGATAATCTCTTCCAAAGAGGCATTTTGCTTTTTCAAGGTGACTGTCTGGGCATTTACTGCAGCAAACGTTTGTACCAACATACAGAAAACTAAAACGAACGTCAGTTTCATACGTAACAGAATTTGCGACCATCTTCCCCGATGAGGAAAATCATCTAACCGTTTTTTCTTCATACTTTTGTAATAGGTTAAGTTTAACTTATGTTATTATAGAGGACCGGAAAATGTTGGAGCAGGATCCGTTCCTTTATTTCTTATTTCCAACCAATAGTTATCGTATTCTTTTTCCGCACGATTTCAACCTTATCGGTCGCCTGAATCATTTTCAGAATAGCGTCTATATGTTCATAGCGTCCTAAATTGGCGGACAATCGCCAATTTTTCACCGAAGGAGTTGCATAAAATACCTCAACCGAATACCAGCGTGCCAATGTACCCATCACTTCTTCCAACCGTTGATCTTTAAAGACAAATCGTCCTTCGATCCAATCGGTAAAAAGACCGGTATCTACCTGTTTCACCTGGGCTTGTCCCGATCGTTTATCGAGATAATATTGTTGTAGAGGTACAAGCTCTTCAGCCTCGGCCCAGTCTTCTGTTGTATTCACTTTTACAGTCCCTTGCACCAGAGTGGTATGTACAACTTCTTCAGAACGATAAGATTTCACATTGAATTTGGTTCCGGTCACCCGGACATGCATCCGATCAGTTTCTACGATAAAAGGCCAGCCTTTGGCTTTTTCTACCTCAAAGAAAGCTTCTCCATCGAGATAAACACGTCGTTCGCCTGCAGCAAATTTCACCGGATAGCGAAATTCCGTTTCACAATTGAGATGTACCCGCGTACCGTCGGATAATTTCACCAGATAATCGGCACCGGAAGGAATTTTCAAAATGTTATACCTGAGTTTTGCCGTATCCGCAAAACTCCGGGTCGTATCGTGCAGATATACCAGCTGAAGATTCGTATCGTTAACGATCAAAGTACCGTCCCCCTCCTGCAATTCAATCTCATTATTTTCCAACTTGATACGTTGCCCGTCTGCCAATATCAATTCAGCACATTTTTTCCCGGTTAAATCGGTTACTTCTTCGCTTAAAAGAGGAGAACTTTCGTCGTTTTTCATCACAATCCCTACCACCATCGCTAAAACCATGCAAGCAGCCACAGCAACCCAACCACCTTTTCGCCACAAACTCTTTCGGGATGAAATTTTAGATTCAAAACACCGAAATTCAACATTTATATCTATATTCCCTTCTTGTTGAAGACGTAAAAAAGCTTCCCGTTGATTCCGGATTTTCTCGAAAAGGGCCAAATGTTCTTTTTTCTCCAGCCATTCGACAAATTCACCATCCATCAGTCTTTCAGGATCTTGCAAATGTTCGAGAATGTATTCTATTTCATTTTCACACCACATAAACGTCCGTTTAATTTAGTTGAAAGTTTATAAAGTCCATAATGTTTATAAAGTCATAGGATCCCGCAGGCTCCTGGTTAATTGACAATGAAGCAGTATACCCGAAGAATAGGATATATTGTATTGATTGTCAATGATTTTATTCTCGTTTTCTTTTCTCATTTTTCTTTTTTAATGGAAGTGAAGTTTCCAATAATTGTCCATTATCCATTATCATCTGTCCGTTATTCTTTTTGCGGAAATCCGCAAAAAGAATCGGACGTTTTCTTGGTTATTCTCCTTGCTATTATAAACACAGGAAAAACCTAAAAATGGGTGAAGAAAAATTGAAAAAAAATTAGTATTACAAAAAATTATTAAATAACAATCTAAGTACAAAGTTCCCATATACCATCCACTATTTCAGCATATAACTGCCATTATTTATAATCGCTTTATTTTTACTTTGAATCCAAAGATGTATATTATCTTGTCTTTGAAATTTATAAAACTTTTTACTACGCTGAATTTTTCCGGAATATCCACAAATATATCCAATAAGTCGTTCGAATATGGAGAAGTCCAATCATCTATTCTGTCTGGAGACAATTTCTCCAAACAGAACACATGACTGTAAAAACAGGAATTATTTTTGAATCCGAATTCCGTCCAGACAGAAGTAGGCAGGGGTACGCATACGACCTGTGCCCTCTTCGATATCGGTAGATTCGAGATCGAAAACTATTTTATCGACAACACCCAAAGCAGACAAATCTACGGGATACCAATCGTTAACTACCCTGCTCCAATCCGGATTTTCAGGATCACCTTTACGTGTACACAAATAAAAGTTTACCGTTCCGGTTTGTGTGTTATCTTTAAATCCTTTGATAATCAATTTAAAATAATCCTTGTCCTCATCGACTAATTTCTTTACTCCTCCGGGGACATTGGAATACCATACTCCTTTTTTGTCGGCACTCCCGGGGATATTCGGATTGGCTACGGGAGCTTCCGGCGTACCGTATTGATCCCCATACACCATTGCCAGGTAGGCATAAGTAGTGTTAGCTACCAGTATATGTTCTACAACCGCAGGTTTTTCCAAGGTAAAATAAGCATCGTCGTCTTTTACACAAGCGACGGCATAAATTTCATTGGCATTCGGGAAACGGGTATAGACACTGTAGATATTGGAATCCAAAGCTTCCTGAGTAGCCGTCCAGGTGAAAGAACGGTTGTTACGGTTCGAATAGGCAAAACCACTATACGTGCCGTCCGGATTCTTGACGGTATTAAATTTCACTCCATTTGTATGAGCAGCTTTCGAAGTAAAACCGCCATCCGGAATCTGATGCGTAAAACGTCCCAGTTCCAATTCATTCATCGTCACATCATTCGGGATGCTTACCAAAACATCTTTATCGTCGGAACAGGCACTCAAACCTGCCCATATCATGATTACAGCTAAAAATTTTCTCATAATTTCAAATTTTAACACAGAAATAACTCAACTTCTATTTCCCTAATCCCGGATTCTGATCCACCAGTTTATTCTTCAATCGTTCGGCTTCGGGAATCGGCCAGCAATATTTATCTGCCGAAAAATCAACATCTTGTTTCAACGTATAAATCCAGGATTTATTCTGAGCCGGACTGGCATCGGTATCATTGATAAAACGTAAAGATGCAAAGTATTCGCTCCCGTTTTCAAGGAATTGTTCCACACAGATCTCCCGGAAAATCGTCCGTAACAATTCTTTTTTAGAAGAAGCCGACAAAGCAGGCAATACCGGATTGGTTCGTTTGGAACGCATTTCATTCAGCGGAGCCAAAGCATCGGCAACGGAATAATCGTCCAGCCGGGCTTTCAATTCGGCTTCCATCAGATAAAGTTCGGCATAACGAAAATAATAAGCCGTATAAGGAGCATCGGGAGTATCGTTCCGTCCTCCGTGATACAGTTTCTTCAATGCCCAAACATTTTTTGTATCCCAGGTTTCCGGAGCCCGAACCGAGTCCATAACCACCGTATAGCGGGGATCTTCCTTGATCCAACCGTCGAAGATATCGTAATAGGTATTGTTATATCCTATAGCATAAGAATAGGTAAACTCACTCCAGGCACAATTGGTAATATCCCCCATATAACGGGTCCACAATACTTCCCCGGATTCCCAACCTTTCTCGTACATTTCAGCCAGATCGGCTTCCATTTTCCAGCTACCCGGAGCATCTTTCTTCACAGTAAGCACCAAATCCAGCGCATCTTTCAAGTCCTGTACATCACCGCGCATCACTCCCCGGTTCAATAACAACTTCGCTTTCAATACCTGTGCCAATTGTTTCGATAAATAGCGGGGAGTAGTAAAATCGGGTAAATACTTCAACCCCGGTTCCAAATCTTCAAAAATTTTCTGATAAGATTCTCCGACAGTGATTCGGGGAACCTGCAAATTACTCAGATTGGACATCTGATCGCGGTATAAAATACCATAAGCACAGTCGTCGGCTTCCCACCAGTGTCCGAACATCCAGAATAAATTAGCATAAGCCCAGGCCCGCATACATCTGGCCTCGGCGATCAAAGCCTCTTTTGTTTCGGGCGAAGGATATAACTTTACATCCAGATTAGTCAAAGCGATAACTGCAGCATTCGCTGAATTTACCAACCCATACCAAGATTGCCAAATCGCCCCGAAATCATTGCTGCCTTCTTTATAGGTCATATTGTAATTCGGATTATTATAATTCCATACTCCAGCCTGCGAAGCCCACCTTCCAGCCAGTTCTCCACCGAAATTAGACGATTTCGCAATAACAGAATACATACCGTTGATAATATTCTTCGCTCCGTTATAATCCGTCACTGCGTTCTCCAAAGTCAAATTATATTTCGGACTCTGATCCAGAAAATCATCGCAAGAAGCAAATATTCCGGCCAAAAGTAATAGTAGATATATAGAACAAGTTCTCATATTCAGCTTATTTTAATGTTAATTTGATTCCAAAATTATAGGTACGGGCAGAAGGATAGGTACTATAGTCGATTCCCATGTTATAAAAAGCACTATAAGTAGTACTAAAATTCCCCTGTGGGTCCATACCCGGATATTTCGTCCAGGTAAACAGGTTTGTGGCCTGGAAAGTGAATTCCACTGCATTCAAAATACTATTTTTATAGAGGTGTTTCGGTAAACGATAAGATAAATTCAATGCGGTCATCCGCAGATAGGAAGCATCGTGAATATATCGGTCGGTAATAATACTGTTACTCCCCCAACCATAATACATCGCCCGTGGATAAGATGCATTTACCCCGGGATTCACCGTCCAGGAATCCAATATCCGGTTAGAAGTATTATATACATTCATATCTCCTGAACTATTTTTTTCTTCGTCCCAAAAACGATCCCCTCCGACAGAATAAGAAAATACAGCATTCAACATCAATCCTTTCCAATACAACGTACTACCGAATCCTCCGAAGAAATCCGGATTAGCATTTCCGATCACGGTACGATCCCCGTCTGCCGTGATTTGTCCGTCCCCATCCAGATCCATAATATACACATCTCCCTGACGTTCATAATTATAATCGTCCCGATAATATTTCAGGGTTCCGGTTTTCGGATCGATGGTCTTCAAACCGACCAGTTCTTCATTAGTCATAAATAAACGACCGGCATCTTTATAGCCGTAGAATCTCCCGGTTTCACCTCCTTCTTCTATTTTAAAATAATCATAAGCTCCGCCACCGAAATAACCGTCTGAACTGTTTAACTTTTCCAGGGTTGTCCGATTACGGGCAATGTTAAAATCGACATTCCAGGTCAGGTCTTTTTGTACATTTTTGATAATATCTACCCGGACATCGAACTCGATTCCCCGGTTTTTCAATGAACCGATATTTTGATAAACACTAGAGAAAGAAGAGGAAGTCGGTACAGGATCGCTATACAATAAGTTATCTACTTTTTTCTGATAATATCCCAAAGTACCCCGTATCCGGTCGTCCCAGAAACCATAATCCAAACCGACTTCTTTCTGTATCTGTTCTTCCCATTGCAGAATATCATTTCCTAAAGAAGAGGGTACGATGCCGGCAGCACCGTTATAGGTTGCCGATCCCATTAATGTCCGCCAATCATAGGCTCCCAGATTCTGTGATCCGGTTTTTCCGACAGATCCCCGTAATTTCAGATAAGAAACGATATTGGAATAATCTTTCATAAAATTTTCTTCGGTAATGATCCAGGCAACCGCACCGGAAGGGAAATATCCCCAACGTTTATCCGGGCCGAACTGAGAAGAACCGTCTGCCCGGAAATTCAGGGTCAGTAGATAGCGATTGTTGAATTTATATTCCAAACGCGATAAGAAAGAAGCCAAAGTATTAGAACTGTAACTACTGGAAATACTATTCTTTTTAGCAGCACTGTTTAAATTAGTCAAAACCTGGTCATCGGGGAAACCGCTACCGGAAGCTTTCAACCCATCTGATTCATACTTCTCGATAGAAAAGCCGACCAATCCCACCAAACTATGCTTCTTCCAGGTATTCACATAATTCAACGTATTGTCCCACATGTAAGTATAGCTTTCATTTTTACTGACACTGGCCGAGCTTTCCGCTTCGTCATACCAGGCAATGGAATAAGTGCTGTATTTATTCACATTATATTGAGCCGTAGCGGAAGTACGGAAAGTCAATCCTTTGACGATATCCCATTCCAGTCCCAGCGTACCCGAAAAATTCCGTCCTTTCGCTTCATCCGTATCCATCAGTGACAACAATGGATTTTTCACATAATAGGAAATCTCGTTTATCGTCCCATCCTCCTTGTATGCCGGTACGTCCGGACGCATATCGAGAATTTCACCGATCATATTGTCTTTATCATTAGCCGTACGGGCTGTAGCTCTCAAATCCAATTTAAACCGAATAATATCCCGAACTGCAGCATCAAAATTAAAACTACCCCCCAACATTTTGGAATTACCACCTTTGACGATACCTTTCTGGTCTTTGTAATAGATAGAAGCACTATAAGAAGATTCTTTGGAACCTCCGCGTATTCCGATACTGTAATCCTGAGTAGCGGCATTCCGGGTCATCAAATCCCACCAATCGGTATCCCCGTTTCCATATGCATCCTTCAGATAAAAATCATCAGTCAACGTATTCAAATCGAACTGGCTGTTATTGATATGGGAATTAAAATAAGCTTCGTCCACATATTTTTTGGTGAAATAGTCCAGTGAACCTCTTGTAAACAAACTCATCGCACAAGCAGCTTTCGACACCCGGATATACTCATCTGCGGTCAATACCCGAAAATCATTGGCATTCAAAGTCTGTATTCCATAACGGGCAGAAAACTCCAATTGGGGTTTCATGCCGGCTTTTCCCCGCTTGGTGGTCACCAGTACAACACCGTTGGCAGCCCGCGAACCATAAATAGCCGTAGCAGAAGCATCTTTCAAGATATCGACATTTTCTACATCGGTCAAATTCAAATTATACAACGTATTGGATACATCTCCGGAAGTGCTGGCATTATACTCGGGAACCCCGTCTATCACCCACAATGGCTGTGAATCACCCGACAGAGAAGAAGATCCACGAATAATCACAGACACAGGAGAAGTCGGCGAAGCAGAACTGATCATCACATTTACTCCCGGTGCTTTTCCCTGAAGCATAGACTGTATCGTCGCCCCCATCGGAGCCGTTTCCATATCCTTACTTCCCAAACGGGTAACCGCACCCGTCATATCCTTTACCTTTGTCGTTCCATATCCCACCGCAACCGCTTCTTCCAAACGGTTCATCTCTTCTTCCAGGGTTACATCGATTACATTTTTAGGCCCCACAGTCACTTTCTGTAATTTCATTCCCATAAATGTAAAATTTAGTGCCAGATCAGGCGCCTCGGGGCATTCCAGGGAATATTTTTCCTTCATTATCGGTAGCCACACCGATGGTAGTACCGTCGACCAAAATAGTCACACCCGGCAGAGGATCTCCATTCGTATCGGTCACTTTACCGGAAATCTTCCTCATCCGTACCTGCGGGACATTTTCCGACTGGCGGCTACGACGAATCACGATCGCATTATTCTCCCGGACGTATTTCAAATCGGTACCTTCCAGGCATTTGTTCAATATCGCATCTACCTGCATATTTTTCATGTCGATATCGATTCCTTTCACCGAAGCGATATCCTCATCACTGTACATGAACACCAGCTGTGTCTTTTCTTTCAATTCCCAAAGAATTTCTTCCAGAGAAGCATTTTGTTTTTTCAAACTGACTGTTTGTGCACTCGCTAAAGCGAACACCTGGGACATAACACATAAAAGAAGTACGAATGTAAGCTTCATCCGTAGCAGAACTTTAGACAATTTTCCCGAATAAGAGAAACTGCCGTTTCGGTTTTTCTTCATACTTTTGAATTGGTTAAGTTTAACTATGTTATTAACTAAATAAGGGTCGGAAATTTTTGACGCCGATTCCGGTCCTTATTTTTTATTTCCAACTGAATGTGATTACATTGCCTTTCCTGTCCACAACCACTTTGTCCATGGCCCGGATTAGTTCGAGTATGGTATCGATATGATCGTAACGCCCCAGATTAGCGGACAGACGTAAATTCCTCACATCTGCGCCGCTATAAAACACTTCGATATCGTACCAACGGGCAAGCGTATTCATTACTTCTTCCAGGCGTTGTTTTCTAAAAACAAACATTCCTTCCGTCCAATCGGTATATAAACGGGTATCTACTTCTTTCACCTCGATTTGCCCGGTGAGTTTATCTAAAGAAAACTGCTGGGAAGGTAAAAGCCGGAAAGCACGTATCTTGTTTTCCGGTCCGGTAACCGTCACCGCTCCTTCCAGCAAAGTTGTATGCACAATTTCTTCCTCGGGATAGGATTTCACATTAAAACGGGTTCCGGTCACTTGTATGTGCATGTGTTCCGTTTCTACGATAAAGGGCCATTCCGTCGCTTTTTTCACTTCGAAAAATGCTTCTCCGCGCAAATATACCCGCCGCTCGTTCCTCACAAATTTTACCGGATAACGCAATTCGGAACCACAATTCAACCAAACTTCGGAACCATCGGCTAAATATATTTTATAGTCGGCACCGGCAGGGATTTTCACCGTATTGTAAACCAACTCTTCGTAGGAATCGACGGTATAAGTAAGTGTATCCTGCCGATAAGCCAAATAACTTTGAGTAGAGTTGCTGATGTGTATGCCATTTTCTTCCCGTAGCTCGACAATTTGTTTTTCCAAATCGATACGCTGTCCATTAGCTAAAATCAATTCCGCACTTTTTTTACCGATTAATTCCGCCTCCCGGACCACCTTCACCGTTTCTATTTCTGTCGGCTGCCAAAGCGTACCGATCAGGAGGAATATAAGGACACTGGCAGCAACGACACATATTCTCCTCATTCCCCATCTGCTTTTCTTTTGGACATTTACTTCAAACTGTTCCCACTCTTTTGCCAAGTCGATCATCTCCCCTTTATCCACTCTGAGGTAAGCTTCCCGATAGTCTCTCACTCTTTCAAACAGCAGTCGGTGATCATTATCCAGCAACCATTCCTGAAATTTTTTCTCTTTCAAAGTTTCAGGATGTCCAAGGTGTTCCAATAGGTATTCCAGCTCTTGAGGATCTAACAACAACATAAAGGTTCGATTCTTTTTGCGGGTTTCCGCAAAAAGAATAACGGACAGATGATAATGGATAATGGACAATTATTGGAAGCTTCACTTCCATTAAATAAAGAAAAATGAGAAAAGAAAACGAGAATAAAATCATTGACAATCAATATAATATATCCTGTTCTTCGGGTATACTGCTTCATTGTCGATTAACCAAGAGCCTGCAGGGTCCAATAACTTTATAAACATTATGAACTTTATAAACTTTCAACTAAATTAAATGAACGTTTATTTGGTAATAAACTACTCATAATAAACACAGGAAAGGAGTAAAAATGGGTGAAGTAAAATTGATTTTTTTTATTTTGAATCCCCAAAATGAAACATTACCCCCGTCCCTTTGTTTCTTTCCATCCAAATGCAGTAAAAATATTTTTTTACAACGGGGTGGTAACTCGTCTATCGTCTTGAAAAGCCATCGATAGATCTCTTCTTCCATGACATCATAATCGTCCAGTTCCGGATTCTCAGGATGCAACTGTCTGTAAGCAGCATATTTTTCCTCGACTTTTTTATGCTTTATTTGTTCTATGAATATTTCCTCTTTTTGTTTTCATCCTAAGCTGCCAATGAAAAACAAAAATAATGCTTTTTAGAGGATTAGAAAGCAAGGAGTTCATAGTTAATTCTAAAAATTCAAAAGAAAAGCTGTGTGAATGCTCGATTCACACAGCTTCGCTTCTATTTCGGACAGAACTATTTACCTACTTTTTAGCAAACATAGATTCGATATATTGTTCCATTTGCTTTGCCATGTCTTTATCCTCACATTTGGCTACCAGTTTCTGACCGATCTTTTTCCAACGGTTGATCTGCAGAGGAGTAGCTTTTTCTTTTGCTCCGGCAATTATCGAGAATGGGAATTCTTCCGGAGAAAGGTTATTCACTTCTTTTTCACAGACTGTAAGCAGCTGATTCGGATTATTGGCTAAGAGTGCTTTAGCGATATTGATCTGCCCTACCAATGATTTTTCATTTTTCAATTTCAGACCGACAATCTCTTTCTTCATCTGATCCAGGTCGGCAGCTGTTGTCGATTTATCCCGTCCGTAGAAAATCATCATCAATTTACGTTGATACCCGCTGGACAGTCGTTTATCGACAGCTTCTTCCGTATTATTTTGTGCAAACTTCTCCCGGTTGGCCAACAAATATTCATAAGCTTCAGAGCCTGCCGGAGCTAAATCAGGATTATTGAAAATAAACCAATAATCAGACGATACTTTCTCTTCATCGGTGAGTTGTCCATATAATTCTGCAGCTACTTTCGAAGCATCCGGAGAATACATAGAAATCAAACTTTCCACATATTTAACCAGGAATTCCTTATCCCGGACTCCTTCTGCATATTTTGCTTCCAGTACACCGGTTGCTTTATTATCGTCGAAAGCATCCTTTACCCGTTCGATAAACCGGTCCGGTTCACCACCGCCGACAAATTTATGACGCACGGTTCCATCCGTATTCAGAATGACAAAAGTAGGATAAGCGCGAACACCGAATTTTTTAGCTAATTCAGGTCCTTCTCCTTTTTCCATATCATATTTAACACAAATGAATTTCGGATTCATATAATCTCCCATTTTCTCCTGTGGGAAAACAGTGTTACTCATATATTTACAAGGCCCACACCAGGAAGTATAACAGTCGACAAAAATCTGTTTACGCATCTTAGCAGCCTTTTCTACTGCCTGTTCAAAAGTCAGGTCCTGGAAATTAACCCCTACATGAGCTAAATTCTTCCAGGATTCCACATAATATTCCAGGTAATTTTTCATTTCGCTATTAGCCGGGTTAGCCATCATTTTTTCAGCGGCAGCAACCATACGGTTATAATCTGCCTTAGTCGCTTTATCCCGCATAGCTCCGAAAGCCATCAGCATAGACGATAAATCGTTTCCGGTCAATGTAGCAGCGTTTTCTTCCACTTTAGATACCAACTGATTCACATCTCCCTGAGCCACCAAGCCGGCAATATCACATAAAGACAACAAATCGTTCTTTTTCTGAAGATCCAATTTACCGATCTGTTGTTTCAGTTCATCCAAAGATACGGTTTGTCTTTCTTTATTTCCATAAAGGTGTGGAGACAAAGCCCGGCTATAAGCAGAGAATAAAAATTCATCCAATTTTTCTTTCCCTATATTTTTTTCAAAAGTCGGAATATTGGCCAATATCAAATTAAAATCGGGAGTTCCAACCGTACAAGTACCGTCTTCAAACAAGGGCCAGTATTCTTTTTTCAATTTATCTTTCTCGGTGATCTGAGACAGTAATTCTTTTTTTACCTGCTCTGCTTTTTTCTGATCGTAAGCATCATCTAAAGCGACCTTATAAGCCAATAATTGCTTTTTATTCATTTTTCCTTTTTCGTACTGTTGATTCAGATACAGCAAGGAAGTCTTTTCATTCAACCCTTTCTTTACTCTTTCGATAAAAGGTTCCAGTTCATCTCCACCGACGACAGCATGTTGTACCGTTCCGTCCGGACGGATAATAAAGAAAGAAGGATAAGCCCGCACACCTAATTTGTTTTTCAATTCTTTCCCTTCTCCCTGTTCCATATCGAATTTCACACAGACAAAACGAGGATTAAAAAATTCTCCGGCTTCTTTCATCGGGAAAATCTTTGTTGTCATCATCTTACATGGACCACACCAAGTTGTGTAACAATCAACGAAAACCAGTTTCTTTTCTGCTTTAGCTTTAGCTAATGCTTCATCAAATGTCAGATGCTGGAAATCCACTCCCGTTTGCGCAAAAGCCATTACGCTTAGCACCAAACACATCATCAAAGGAATTAATTTTTTCATAATATGATTTAAATAGTTTTGGTAAATGATGATGCAATTTACAAAATGGGATTCAATTAAGGTCTAATTTCTTCCATCTTAACCTATATTTGTGATATTCACGATAGTCCTCTAACATTTTATTAAGAGTTGTTGTCTCTTTTTTTTACAAAACCCAGTCTCCCAAAAACGACAGGCGACCGATACGGCCGGTTAGAAAAAATCAAAAGAGAAATTAAAATAATCGATTTATTGAAAGAGTAAAAATGAATAAATGTTTCCTGATTCGGGCTTTTTAATGTAATTTTGTCAGAAGACCTGTAACTTTTACAGGTCCGGAAGAAAATATGAACAAGATAGCTGAATATGGAAGATATACAAGCGATCAAACAACGATTTGAAATCATCGGAAACAATCCGGGTTTAAATCGGGCCATCGATATTGCTACCCAAGTAGCCCCGACGGATTTGTCCGTATTGATAACCGGAGAGAGTGGAGTCGGGAAAGAGATTTTTCCCCGTATCATCCATGCCTACAGTACCCGCAAACACGCTCAGTATATAGCGGTAAACTGCGGTGCGATTCCTGAAGGAACGATCGACTCCGAGCTTTTCGGTCATGAGAAAGGGGCTTTTACCGGAGCCGTATCCGACCGGAAAGGATATTTCGAAGTAACGGACGGCGGAACCATCTTTTTGGATGAAGTAGGAGAACTGCCTTTACCGACGCAAGCCCGTCTGTTAAGGGTATTGGAAACGGGAGAATTTATCCGGGTAGGCTCCTCGAAAGTACAGAAAACCAACGTCCGGGTTATCGCAGCCACCAACCTCGATATCCCGCAAGCGGTAAAAAACGGAAAATTCCGGGAGGATCTGTATTATCGTCTGAATGCTATTCCGATCACGATCCCTCCTTTACGCGAACGTAAAGAAGATATTCCTTTGTTATTCAGGAAATTTGCCGCCGATTTTGCCGAAAAATACCGGATGCCGGCAGTCCGGTTAACGGAAGAAGCCGTTAAAATCCTTCAGGACTTTCGTTGGCCGGGAAATATCCGACAACTGAAAAACGTAACGGAACAAATCTCCGTCATCGAACAAGAACGTATGGTAGATGGAACCACCTTACGTAAATATATACCGGAACACGATCCGATGTTACCGACCCTGACCACCGACCACGACAAAGGAGAAGCCAGTTTCGCCTCTGAAAGAGAAATCCTGTATAAAATCCTTTTCGACATGAAAAAGGATATGAACGACCTGAAACGCCTGGTCTATGATCTGATGCAAAATGAACCTCAACGAGAAACAGGGACTACCGAGCCAACCACTTCTCTGGTACTGAGGAATCTCTACGATCACGAACCGGGACAATTTACCCCTTCCCCCAGTCCAACCCTTCTCAACCACCGGGAAGATCATATTCAGGATACCGAAGCAGTCATCGAGGAGTCCTTTTCCATCGAAGAAAAAGAAAAAGAACTGATCCTCAAAGCACTTGAAAAAAATCACGGTAAGAGGAAACTGGCAGCGAAAGATCTGGGCATATCGGAGCGGACGCTATACCGCAAACTGAAAGAATACAATCTGGAAAATTAATTTCCAACCACTTGTAACATGGAAACCGAATATATACCCGATAAAATCACTTACCATCCGGAGGAAGAAATTTGCCGATTATTAGCTGCCGACGATTGGCGAGGCATGGAGTTAATGTTCCGAGTCTACTACAAACGTTTGGTCGTATGGGCTGATACTTTCCTCGAGGATATGCAATTGGCAGAAGACATCGTACAGGAATTATTCATTACTCTTTGGGAAAAAAAGAGAAGAAGAACTTTACAAAGCTCCACCTTATCCTCTTTTTTATTCGTATCTGTGCGCAATCAATGTTACCATCGCCTGGAAAAAAAAGATACACTCCGGCACACGGTAGATTTAAAAGAGGTCAATATAGCCTTCGAAGAATATAACGAAAAACACGATTACATTATTACCCGGATTCTGAATGAGATCGAAAAATTGCCGCCCCGTTCACAGGAGATCATGCTGGCGGTATTCGTAGATGGCTTGAAATACCGGGAGGTAGCCGAAAAATATCATATTTCCTTATCTACAGTAAAAACTTTGTTAGGCAATGCTGTCCGCAAATTGAAAGAACAATTGGGCACAGACGACCTAACTGTTTTTTTATTTCTTTTCCGAATTAAAAAATAATTTTTCTTTTCATTAGACCTTTTGGGATTTATCCGGTATTATTATCAAAGAGCCGAAAATCCGGATAATATGAAAAAAAAAATTCCAACATCGACATCGGAAGAACAGCTGATCGCTTATTTCTGCCACGAACTAAAAGACAAAGAGCAGCAAGAAGTAGAAGAATGGCTGGCTGCATCGGAACAACACCGGAAGATATATCGGCAGATTTGCCGGACCATTTTGTGGACCCGATGGAGTCGAAAAGAGCAATCGATAAACGGACAGATTGCACTCCGCCGGTTAAAACGCAAACAGTATCAGCCTTTTTTCTCCGGTTGGCGATATGTGGCTGCTTTAGCTATATTGAGCTTGTTGGTTGCCGGAGGCTTACTTTGGAAACAGGCCGTTCAACCCACGACCGTGAACATGGCAGAAGTCCAGCCCGGTTCTTCCAAAGCCCGCCTCATTCTGTCTACAGGCGAACAAATCGATATAACCCGAAAAAAAGCAACGGTAACAGAACAGAACGGAAGCGTTTTAAAATGGGATACTACCGGACAAATCCATTATCAACATTCCGGCCGGACAGGAGAAGCTTTGATTCACAACCGGATAGAAATACCCCGGGGAGGCGAATTCCAGATAACCCTAAGCGACGGTACCCGGGTGTGGCTGAACGCAGCTAGCGAACTGGAATATCCTGTCGAGTTTGCAGCCGATATGCGGGAAGTCAAATTACAGGGCGAAGCTTATTTCGAAGTAGCGACAGATGCCGATCATCCTTTTCTCGTTCGCGTCGGTCATTATTGTTTGCAAGTATACGGGACGAAATTCAATCTAAATACTTACGAACCCAACCGGATAGAAGTGGCCTTGGTAGAGGGAAGTATCGGCTTTCAGGCTAATGAGGACGTTCCAGAGGTCAGGTTAATTCCGAATCAGGTAGGGATAGCGGACCCGACAAGTGGAAGAACACAGATTTACGATACCGATATCTCCCCCCATATTGCCTGGAAAAACAACGATATGGTATTCGTAAACGAGCGATTAGAAAGTATTATGCAAAAAGTAGAACGCTGGTACGATGTGGAAGTGGTGTTCGGCAAAGCCGAATTAAAAGAATTGCGTTTTTACGGAGATGTCAAGCGGTATGCGGATATTCGTGAACTTTTGGCTTATCTGGAACAAACTTCCCGGGCTCAGTTTAAAATAGAAGGCCGAATGGTCGTTATTACAGAAAAATAAAAACACCGGAATAATTGCGGCATTCCGGTGTGATCGATAAACAGATAAATACAATTGCGGCGTATTTATCCGATGTTTTACTTAATCATTACAAATCTATGAAAAAAAAGTATTTGTTAGGTCATTTATTTGACAAGATTCATCCCAAAATCTGGAAAACAATGAAGTTGTGTTGTGTTTTTGTGTTGTGTTTTGTAGTGGCCGGTTACGGGAACAGCCGGGCGCAAAATCAGAAAATTTCCCTGAATCTGAACAATGTAAGTCTGTACGAAGTATTCAACCAGATCAAACAGCAAACAGGAATTCGCTTCCTTTACAACGTAGAGGAATTAGGGCAAATTGAAAAAATAAACATCAAAGCCGAGAAAGAAAGCGTCGCCGATGTATTGGCCCGTTTGTTCGAAGGAACTTCCCTACGGTTTGTGTTCGACAATGAGGTGATTACGGTGATGCGGCGCGAAGCCCCTCAACAACAACGGACAAACATACGGCTAACCGGTACGGTCCGTGACGTTTACCACAATCCTTTACCCGGAGTAACGGTACGACTGAAAGGAACATCGTTAGGCACTTCTACCGACGCCGAAGGAGCGTATACGCTGAATTTTCCCGAAGGACAACATGTACTGGTTTTCACTATGATCGGAATGGAAACCCACGAAGAAACGGTAGGGAAACGTACGGAAATTCATGTCGTACTGAAAGAAGAGGCCACCGAAATGGACGAAGTGGTGGTAACGGGATATTTCAACCAAGCCAAAAACAGTTTCACCGGAGCAGCCCGTACGATTACAGCCGAGGAATTACAAGCCGGGGGTAACCAGAATATCCTGAGTGCCCTGCAAAACATAGATCCTTCGTTTGTGAAAATCGAAAACAATCAGTTAGGATCGAATCCGAACGCCATCCCCGATTTCCAAATCCGCGGAGCCGGAAGCATCAGCGGCATGCGTGACGAATACAGCGGTAATCCGAATATGCCGGTGTTTATTGTGGACGGTTTCGAAACTACGGCAGAGAAGGTGTTCGATATGGATCCTTACCGGGTAGCAACCATTACATTATTGAAAGATGCTGCCGCAACAGCCATCTACGGTTCGCGGGCTTCCAACGGCATTGTGATCATCACCACAAACGCCCCGGCCAGCGGGAAAATGGCGGTGAGCTACAATGGGGACGTCACATTTTATATGGCGGACCTAAGCGACTACAACCTGTGTAACCCGGAAGAAAAACTGGAACTGGAAACCTTGGCGGGGTTGTATGACATTGAGAAGAAAACCTTTTATCACAGGGACAAATGGTCAGATAAATCTGTTCTGGAAGATGCTTACAACAAACGGTTGGCAAACATCCGGGAGAGGGTGAACACCTATTGGCTGAACAAGCCGCTGAACAAATTGACGGTAGCCCACAAGCACTCTCTACGTTTGGACGGCGGTAACGACTACATCCGTTACGCCATGGAGGTGAATTATAACAATACCCCCGGTGTGATGAAAGAGTCCGGGCGTGAACGCCTCGGATTGGGCTTGGAATTGCAATACATTTACAAGACGCTGACTTTCCGCAACCAATTGAACTATTCACGGGTGAAAGCAACCAATTCGCCTTACGGCAGTTTCAGCGAATACACGAAACTGAATCCTTATGTGAAATACAAAGACAAAGACGGAAATTACCTTTATGAGGTGGAGCGGGACGACCGTATCTACATGAAACACCGCCAGGAAAGGATTTACAGCCCGTTGTACAATGCCACTTTGGATCTGCGGGATGAGTCGCGGTATAATGATTTGACGAATCTTTTCGGCATAGACTGGCAGATTATCAATGGATTGCGTTTGAAAGGTAGTTTTTCTTTCACGTTGCAGAATACTTCGGCGGATGTCTTCAAACCGGCGAAACACACCGACTTTGCCAATTATACCGGCGACGATTTCGACCGTCGGGGTTCTTATTCGGCTTCCCGCGGGGATGTGTTCGATTATGACGCTTCATTGGTATTAAGTTATTTCTGGCAATCGCATAAGCATGTCATCAATTCCAATTTAGGCTGGAATGCCAAACAGAGCCGTACGAAAGAGTTTTCCGTTATGGCGGAGGGATTCCCGAATGAACGCCTGGATTACATCAGTTTTGCTACCCAATACGAAAAGAACGGCTCTCCTTCCGGAGATGAGTATACCTCACGTTTGGTCGGTTTCCTGGGCAATCTGAATTACAGCTATGATGAACGCTACCTGTTCGACCTCTCTTTCCGTGAGGATGCCTCCTCACGATTCGGAGCGGACAAGCGGTGGGCTCCCTTCTGGTCGGCAGGATTAGGTTGGAATTTGCACAACGAGCATTTTATGGAAGGGGTGGATTGGCTGCAACAATTCAAAATCCGTGGTTCTTACGGTTTGACGGGTAGTCAGAACTACGACCCTTATCAAGCGATCACCACTTACGAATATTTGCCCGGCGAACGATACCACTATGCTGTAGGCGCGATTGTGATGGCGATGGGCAACCGGGATTTGAGATGGCAGCGCACCTGGCAGCAGAACTATGGAGTAGACTTGACCTTGTGGAAAAACCGGCTCGACTTTTCTGCCGATTATTACATCAAAACGTCAAAGGATGTATTGACGTCCGTGACTTTGGCTCCCTCTCTCGGTTTTTCTTCTTACATGGATAACTTGGGCGAAGTGGAAAACCGCGGATATGAATTGAGCTTGCGAGCAACATTGATTCGCGACCAGGCCAGAAAGATTTTCTGGAGCATGAACGGTTCGCTCATTCACAATGAAAACAAGTTGCTGAAGATATTGAATGCCCTGAAAGCCTACAATGAAACCCAAGATAAGGAAGCGGATGCAAATCAGTCGGACTATTCCGCAAACGACTGGATTAACAAGGCCGTCAATCGTCCGCGGGTGCGTTACATCGAGGGAGCTTCCATGAATTCCATTTGGGTCAACCGGTCGTTGGGTATCGACCCGGCTACAGGCAATGAATTGTTTGCAGACCGCAACGGCGGTATCGTGTCCGACTGGTCGTCTGCCAATTACGTCATCGGCGGGTGTACCGACCCGAAGGTAGAAGGAACGTTCGGCACCAATTTCACCTGGAAAGGCTTGTCCTTGAATATGACTTTCCGCTACCGCATCGGCGGGCAGATGTACAACCAGACTTTGGTGGATAAGGTGCAGGACATCGACCCGCGCTACAATGCTGACAAACGGGCTTTTGAACAGCGTTGGCAAAAACCGGGCGACCAAGTGCGTTTCGCTGCTTTCTCGGAAGATTCGCAAGGAATCAATATCGGTTATCGTACTAAACCTACTTCTCGTTTTGTGGAAGATTACAACTATCTTGAACTGGCGACCTTGAATGTGGCTTATGAGTTCGGTACGGCAAAATTGCAGCGTTGGGGCATTAAGCGTCTCAAAGCAATGTTTTATATGAACGATGTCTTCCACGCCTCCAACGTCAAGCAGGAACGAGGAATCGATTATCCGTTCGCACGAAATTTCAGCATCGGATTACAGGCCAGATTTTAACAGGATAAAAACAATACACTATGAAAGTTAGATTGAAGTACATGATTTTATGCCTTTCGTTGTTTGCTTTTGGATGCAACGATTGGTTGGACGTTCAGCCGAAATCCCAGGTGAAGGAGGAGGACTTGTTCAAGTCCGAATCGGGGTTCCGAGATGCATTGATGGGTATTTATACATTGATGGGCCGAACGATGACATATGGCGGAAACAGTACGATGGGATTCATGGATATACTGGCACAGACTTATTCTTCCGTAAGCTCATCGTATGCGAAAGCACAGGCTTATGACTATAAGGAGGAAACCATAAAGAGTATCATCGATACGATTTGGAGTTCCAATTACAATGCGATTGCCAATTGCAACTACCTGCTGGCGAACATCGAAAAGAACGGCGGCATGATGAATGCCGATTTGCGGCAGTTAGTGGAAGGTGAAGCCCTGGCATTGCGGGCATTCCTGCATTTCGACCTTTTGCGGGGCTATGCGCCTTCCTGTAAAGTGGGGAAGGATAGTCCGGCCATTCCCTATCTGCACGAAGTGACCCATTCTCCTGTGGAACAATCCACGGTGGCGAAAGTGCTGGATTATATCCTGGAAGATTTGAAAGAGGCGCAGGCCTTGTTAAAACCGATCGATCCCTTGGGCCCTGCCTTTGCCGAATACACGGAGAAAGACGATTATAAAGAGGACGACTACATTACGGATGACGGTTTCTGGTTGTATCGGAAGTCCCGCTTCAATTATTACGGTGTGACCGCCCTGATGGCGCGAGTTTACCTGTATGCCGAGGACAAGGTGAATGCTTTGACCTGTGCCAAGGAAATCATCGAATCCGGCAAATTCAAGTTGCTGACTGACCAGCATTTGAGTGAAGATGCCGGAACTGCAGCGCGTAGTAATTGGTCGTACATCCAATCGATGTCCGCCCGGGAGTACATTTCTTCTTTGTATGTCTATGATTTGAAAAAAGGACATTCTGAGTTGTTTTTCAAAGATTGGTCTACTTATGCTTGTGAAGTGAATACACAGCGTAAAAGCAGTATTTTTGAGAACGTGGATTTGGATACTCGGAGTAAAAGACTGTTTTCCATTCCTTCCGGTTCCCAGAAGGAATATGTGAACAAGTATGAAACGGGAAACCGAATTCCTTTGCTGAAACTGTCGGAGATGTATCTGATTGCTGCCGAAGCGTCCGGGGACATCGGTTATTTGGAAGAGTTGCGTGCCCACCGGGGCTATGCGAACCAACCGTTACCTGAGGAAGCGGATTTGCAGGAAGAATTGCGGAAAGAATATCAGAAGGAATTCGTGGCAGAAGGACAGTTGTTTTACTTCTACAAACGGCAGAACCTGACAACGATTCCTTTCACGGCACAGGCTATGCGTGATGTATATGTATTCCCGATGCCGGACAATGAATTGGAATTCGGTAACATCAAATAAAAACGGAGCATTATGAAAAAAATATGGATATTAGGCATGTTCCTGGGGCTGCTTTCAATTGCCTGCCGGGAAAATGAAATGAACGATTTCGACAGCGAAGGGGCGGTGTATTTCCAGCTCGGTTCGCAGTGGAGCAATATGGCGGACAGTGTGGTCTACTCCTTTGCCGGGAAGACAGAAAACACTCATACTGTCAAATTGCAGGTAAACCTGATGGGAGAAGCTGCCGAGCGAGACAGAACCATTCGTGTTGTACTCGATAAGGAGCAGACAACGGCCAAAGAAAGAACACATTACGATGCCTTGGAATCTTCATATATCTTGCCTGCAAAGGCTTATACGATGGAAATCCCCGTGGTGCTTCACGGAGATGACCCGGCACTGGAAGAGCGCTCTTTTCAGGTAGCGATCAGATTGGAGGCATCCGACGATTTGCAAGTGGGCTTGTCAAAACGTCTTTTGGCAAAGGTCATTGTCTCCAAAATATTGACGCAACCTCCTTATTGGGAGGGATATGGTTTAAACTATTATTTTGGTCCTTATTCTAAGGTAAAACACGAACATTGCATCCTGGAATTGAAAAAAGATTTTCCGGCAACAGCTGAGGATTATGCAAAAGAATATCAATTGTGGCAAGTCTATGGCAAACACATGGATAAATACTTTACCGACCATTATCCGATTTTGGATGAGTATAATAATCCGATAGAACCATGGTTTTAATATAAAATAAAACAAGACATGAGAAAGATACAAGGAATAATAGGATGCCTGTTGCTGTGGTCGATAGGCTGTACGGAAGATAAAGGGAATTATGATTATACCCCTTTGAACGATTTGACCATCGGCGGATTCGAAAAATCCTATACCGTAGAGCAATCCGAACGTTTGTCGATTGCAGCGGATATCAAAGGGGCGGAGGGATTCGATGCTTCCCGTTACGATTATTTGTGGTATGCATGGAGAGTAAACAATGCAGCGGCCCCCGATACGCTTTCGCAGGAAAAAAACTTAGATGTGGAAATCGGAATTGCGGTGGGGAATTATAACCTGCGCTATTTAGTTACGGATAAGGAGACCGGGGTGTATTATACCATGGAGACCGATTTGAATGTCATTAATTCTTATTCCGCTGGTGTGGTGGCGTTGAGCAGTGTAGAGGGGAAAGCGAATGTCACGTTCATCAATGCGAAGAATCGGGTAACGGAAAACGCTTATCAAACGGCAAACGGAGAGGTGGCGGGTAACAATCCTGTCGGAGTCTTCTATACGGGAGGAAGTGAAAAGGTTATTGGGACTTTGGTTGTTGCTACAATGGAAGGCTCAAAGGTCGTAGACCCCTCTGATTTTTCCGAAATGATGTCTTTTTCCGATTTCTTTTATTTTACTCCACAAAATCAAGTGATGCAGGAGTTGTGTAAAAGCGATTGGGGATATGACGAATATGTGATTGTCGGTGGTCGAATATATAATCGTATGTTAGCTTTTGCGGATAATCTTTTCCAGAAATATGATATTGAAATGAAAGGGGATTATGAAGCGGCGCCTTTCTCCATGTATGAATCGAGTGATTTTTTCTTCTATGACCAAAAGGGGAAACGGTTTCTTTTTGCCTCCAGTTATGAAAACCCAATACCAGTAGAAAAACCGACATCAGGTGATTTCGATCCGACGGATATGAAAGCGACAATGACGTACGGAATTGCTTTCGGGGAAGAAGCGCGTGCCGTTATGGACGGAGATGACGGGGAGCGTTTTGTGATTGCAGTGAATAAGAGGGAAGACTGGGAATATCCCAATATAAAATATTTTTATCGGGTAATTCCTTTGCGGAAATTAGTTATCGACCATCCGGGATTTGCCGATGCCACGACTTTCGCTGTTTCTTCGACGGAAATAGATTACCTGTACTATGCTGCCGGCAATAAAATCGTATGCGTGGGAATGCAAGGCGGTTCGGTGATTGCCGAATTCGACGGTTTTGCGTCCGGCGAACAGGTAGATTATATGGAATTCGACCGGACAGAAAATCCAACCCGCCTTTATGTCGGGGTCAGCGATGGTTCGGGGAATGCAAAGTCGGGTTCGATTTATTACCTCCAGATGAAATCTGATGGGTCATTAGAAAAAGAAGCGTACTTTGAAAAGGTATGCGGAAAAGTGGTCGATTTTGAATATAAACCATAAAAAGCTGAGAAATTTATTCATTTTATTCCTATTGGCGGTTTGTTCGGGGTGTCACCCCGGACAAACTGTCCTGAAAGGACATATCGAGAATTACTGTGGGCAGGTGGTCCGTATTTGTTCCGAAAGGCAGGTGGAACGCCGCGATACCTTGCGGGTGGACTCATTAGGACATTTTGCATGCACGCTTGCCGATGCAGGAATTTATGAAATATCCGTGAAAGACCATATGCCTTGGGTACCTGTCTATGTGGGACAGGGTGATCGGGTGAAAGTAAAATTAGCGTTGCGGGACGACAAACAGATAGATGCTCAGTTTTCCGGCGATCGCACAGCAGAAAACACCTATTTGTGGGCGTATTGCGAGGCGAAAAATCGGAAATTCTGGAATCGGACTGACCTGCAAGGCGTGGCTTTCTCCGGATTTCAGGTTGAAATCGAAGGCATGCGGAAAGCGTTGCAGCCTCTTTTGGAGCAGGTGAAGGACAAGAAAGTGCGGGAAGAACTGGCCGTCAGACAGCACCTGATGTTACGGGAACATCTGTTGAACTATGCTTGGTTGCAGGGAGGAGAGAAAGAACCCGACGCTGATTATGAGGCTTTTGCCGCTTCCATCAATTTGAATGACCCGAAAGAGGCGAACGAACGCATTCTGGGAAGCGTCATCGGGTGGTATCTCAGCAAAGCGCCCGTGAACAGGGAAGAGCATTATCTGGTAATCTATTTGAAGGTCTTGGCGGAAAAGGTCACCAACCAGCAAATGCTCGATGAACACGCTACCCAGCAGGTAAGGAGTCCCCTCCGTTATTTTTCCGGAAATTTGGATGATGTGTTCGCGGAATACAACCGGATTGTCAAAAACGATTCCCTCCGGCAGGCGGTGAACGCCGAATATGCCGAGTATCTCCGTGCATTCGATAACCTGATGCCCGGCAAGGTGGCACCTGACTTCGAAATGGTAGATGTGGCAGGGAATAAATGCCGTTTGTCGGATTTGCGGGGCAAGTATCTATTTATTGATTTTTGGGCGACCTGGTGCGCTCCCTGCCGCGAAGAGATTCCGCACATGGCAGAGTTACAGAAGCACTTTGCCAAGGACAAGCGTATTGCTTTAATCAGCATTTCCGTGGACGCAAACCGGAACGTGTGGAAGAAGTTCCTCGAAAAGGACCAACCGGCATGGAAACAATATAACGTGGATAAAAAGACCAACGAGTTCCTCGACAAGGAATATCGTATCTACGGCATCCCCCATTTTATGCTCCTCGACCCGGAGAGCCGTTTTATCAATTACTCCTTTACCCGTCCGTCAGATCCGGATTGTGCCTCAATGATAGAAGAAGCTATGAAATAATTTAAATAAAGAAATATGAGAAATTTATGGATCATTTTATGGTGCTTGTTCGCCGTGCAGGCGGCACAAGCCGAAGAGATAAAACCCGCCCGTATCCACGGACAGATCAAGGATTTTGCAGGCGGGAATGTATTGATGTATTACAGCAAAAAAGTGGATACGCTTCAGGTGGATAAGAACGGCGTATTCGATTATTCGGTTGCCGTAGAAAATCCGGAAGCAGTCCGTTTGATTTTCGAAGAGTATAAATGCAGTATAAACCTTTTTGTCGAGAACGGAATGGACGCCCGGTTGGTAATTTCTTTTGCGCAGGAATCTGAGGGGGATAAGAATGGCTATCAGCTCCAGTTTGTTTATGAAGGCGACAACGGGGATTGCACGGAATTCATGAAGGCTTATCAAGATTGGTCGCTCTTTAAAAATCCATGGCCTTTTTCGCGGATAGACACCTTGTCTTTTGCCGAATACCGGGAGAAATTCCAGCAAGATGTGGATAGTGTCAAGTCGGAATTGAAGAAAGTGAAGAGCCTGGCATTCCGCCGGATAATGGCAGAGAAAATCGACCGTAGCATACCGGGTAATCTGTTTCGCTTTGCCTGGTCGAAATTGAGAGATGATGCCGATTTCGAACGTTATGCCGAATCTTTCGACCGGAACGATCCTGAAAATATGGATATAACGGAAAGGTATTTGCGTTATTATATGCTCCATCATCGGGCTTCCGAAGGACAAGGAGGAACACATTATTTAAACTGCTTGAAACAGATGTTTTCCAATCAAGAGGTCATCAATGCCTTTGCGGATGATTATATTAACCATTATCTGAAACAAGCCCCGGAAGATATGAAAACGGTATTGGACGCTTATAAAAAAGTATCGACCAATACCGAGGCTCATGCGCAGGCGGATGCTGTGTATGCCCATTACGCCAAGTTGCGTAAGGGGGCATCTGCCATCGATTTTGAAATGACGGATGCCAAAGGGAAGAAGTTCCGGTTGTCCGACTTTCGCGGGAAAGCCGTGTATATCGATGTGTGGGCAACCTGGTGCGGTCCCTGCTGTGCGGAAATTCCCTACATGGAGAAATTGGCGGAACATTACGCCAAAGATAAGCGGATTGAATTGATCAGCATCTCATTGGATAACAGCAAGGCGAAATGGGAAAAGAAACTCGCCCAGGATAAACCCCAATGGAAACAGTTTATCTGCCCGGACAATTTCGAATCGGGTTTGTGTAAGAATTATGACATTAACTCCATCCCACGTTTCCTGTTCTTCGATAAAGACGGCAAGGTGATTTCTTTGAATGCACCACGACCTTCCTCGGACACGATTATCGAATACATCGACAAGCACATTCGATGAGCGGCAAGTTAATAGTGAGGAGCCGAAAAGTCGAATACTTTTCAGCTCCTCATTTTACCGACAATTTAAAATCAACCGCGTCACAATTCATCGATTTCTTTTGCTGTCAAACCTGTAGTTTGGATGATAACATCCAAAGGCAGACCTGCCTTTTTGAGATTACAAGCAATTTTACGCCGCATTTCTGTTTCGCCTTTCGCTTTCCCCTCTTTCATGCCTTCTTCCCTTCCTTTCTACCCTCTTCTATTCCTTTTTCTCTCCCTGCTTTCACCCCTCTTCTCCAGCCGCTACCGTATAATGTCTTTTCGACACTGATAATATCCCAAAATTTTTCATAGCCTAACAATTGGGCATCGGTAAAGGCAGATTCTTCCAGAACGGAAACTGCTTTTTTTATCTCCGGATTTTCCATTAATTCAGCAGGAATTTCCCGGGTTTGCTCATTGATTTCTGTCAAGTAACGCAACCACAATACCTGCATTTTCTTTTCAGAATAATTACAGGGATTGAATTTCGGCAACTCAACGAAAATCAAATGAAGACCGTCGATTACTTTTTCGGAATGTTCGACATGAACCATTTTATAATAATGATAGAATCCCTCTAATTCCGGCTCAAAGACTTCATTCACAAGATTAAGCGAATACACAAGCTGCAGCAATTCATATTCTTCTCCGGTTTTTACTTGCCGGACATACGCTTTCGATGCATTGAACAGCACTCGTTGCTGAAACTCCGGCGACCATACCATTTGCATCTCAACAAGGTACTGCCTTCCGCGTTTATCCTTGCAACGCACATCGACAATGCCGTTCTTCCGCAACGGGTTTTCGGGTACCAGCTCGGCAGGAAGATACTCGATCTCCATGACTTCTTCCTCCGGCTCCAAAGGCAGTAAGGCATTCAGCAGACTAATGACTAAATCCGGATGCTCACCGAAAACTTTTTTAAAAGTCAAATCAGCTTTAGGGTCTAAATATCTCATGACATCTAAATTTCATATCCATACAAATATAGGGAAAGGCAAGAACAAAAGCAACAAACTTGTTTGATTGATTTTACCGAACCATACTATATATTATGTAAATATACGAAATAATTTTAAATATACAGGATATTCTTCCCACGGCTCTTTCATTTTACCTGAGGCAGGATTGACTAAGACAGGGCAAGGGATGCGTAAAGGATTCGTATTCTTAAATCCATATTAAATACAGATCAATAGTTAAATAAACTGGTTTCAATTTGGATTTAATTAGTTTTATAATGGCTAATATATAGAGGAATCCTAAGGAAAGCATGGACAATGGAAGGTTAGCCTCTTTCTAATCGAAAAGCAGCCGGCCAAGGGCATAGAAGAACAGATTTTTCTGCACCGGACCCTATCCGCCTGGAATGGAATTTTTTAATTAACACGACTTTTTTAAGTGAAAGAACCGTGATATTCCCTCAAGATAAGATTACAAATAACAAAAATTTCATGTACATTTGTATTCAAATATCAGGAGAATGATCTATGGGAAAAATCAATTTTTTAATTCTATTGTTTGCCGCAGTACTTTGTTGCAATTCTTGTAAGCTTTATAAAGTAACATATTCCACGACAGGAGCTTCCATCAGTCCTGACGTAAAGACCTTTTCCGTGGATTATTTCCCGAATAAGGCTCCTCTGGTAGTACCTTATCTAAGTTCGCTGTTTACCGAGAAACTGACAGATTACATGCGTTCCAAAACAGGCTTGAGTCAATTGACCGATAACAACGGAGATATTCGTTTCGAAGGCCAGATCACCGAGTACAGCCAACGGCCCATCGATATCCAAAAAGATGAAATCGCAGCCTCCAACCGGCTGACGATCGGAATCAAAGTAAAGTATACGAATACGAAAGACGATAAATACGATTTCTCTTCTACGTTTTCCAACTATGCCGATTACTCGACCGACGCTGATTTCGATTCCATAGAGGAGAGCTTGATTATAGAAATCCTGGATAAGATTATCGACGACATATATAATAAGGCACTCGTCAACTGGTAATCGATCGGCAGAAGAATGAAAAGTGAAAAAATCATAGAATTTATACGTCATCCTGAAAAAATCAACAATGACGATCTACGGGAATTACATACACTCGTAGAACGTTATCCTTATTTTCAGACGGCTCGCATTCTATATTTAAAAGCTTTATATCTTCTGGGAGGTGTCAGATTTCGCAGCGAACTAAAAGCTTCGACCGTCCATCTTACGGATCATAAGCAATTTTTCAGGTACCTGAACAATCAGATCGGTTTCGAACCCTTGGGTTCCGGTACGGCAATCCCTAAAAATTCGCTGAGTCATATTGTCGACGAACGTATCCGCGAAATCCATGGTCATACCGTCGTTCACAGCCAGGGTATTCCGGTCTGTCAGACTACCGAAGAGACAACTACCGGATGCGAAGAAGACATCATACAATTCAATCTCCGGCAAAAGGGAAGAAAACGGCCGGAAAACGATGAGAAAGAAATCATTTCCAACCCTATCCGACTGGACGATGTACCGGGAATAATCGACGATTATTCCAACTCTACCCAAGAGGATAGGTCCGAAGCGAACCATTCTGCCACCCCGTATGCCTCCCCCATCCAGCCCATCGATCTGAGCGGAATACAGGGCATCGTAGATGAAGCCCCCCGTCCTGAAAATAATTTCTCTATCGATGTCGATCTGGACGAAGAAATAGCGGATGCACAGGAAGAAAAACCATCGGTCTCTCTCGATACTCCCGAAATCATCAGTGGCGGATACCGGCTGACCGACCAGCCTCATACCGAAGAAACCGTCATAACAGAGAAAGAATCCCGGAAATCCCGAAAGAAAAAAGACGATCTCATCGAGCGTTTTATTCAGTCTGAACCCATCATGCCCAAAATAACTTCGGCCTCGACGGATAACAGGGATCTATCTAAAGAAAATCCTTATATCCAAGAGGAATTATTCAGCGAAACACTGGCAAAAATATATGTCAAACAACATCTGTACGAAAAAGCAATCTCAACTTATATAAAATTAAGTTTGAAATATCCGGAAAAAAGTGTTTACTTTGCAGACCGAATCGAAAAAATAAAAGAGAACATTAATAATAAAGAGTAATTATGTATACGGCAATTTCTGTTTTGATATTCATTATCTGCGTTTTATTGATATTGATTGTATTGGTACAAAACTCCAAAGGCGGAGGCTTGGCTTCTTCATTTGCTTCTTCTAACCAAATCATGGGAGTAAGAAAAACGACCGATTTTCTTGAAAAAGCAACCTGGACGTTAGCCGGAGGAATGATGATCCTGTGTGTATTGGCCACCTTTTTTATCCCCAGAGGAGAAAATGCAGTAAAATCTGCTATCCAGGAACAAATCGAAGCTCAGCCTGTTCAGCAACAAACCATCCCGACTTTCCCGACCAATCCGGGAGCCGGCGAAAATGCCCAGGAAACAGGAGCTGCAACACCCGGAGAATAATTCCATTAAAACTTAAAATAGAATGTCAGTATGTCAGTCATACTGACATTTTTTTGCTTTTCTGCCAAACCCTTTTTTCCCCTATTTTTTATCTTTTATCATTTTTCCTCTATTTTTCAATGATTTACATTTTCTTTCCTCCTCTTCCTTTCTGTCGTATTTTTTTTGGCACAAAATATGATAAGAAGGAAATGTTGTAACATTCAACCTTACAACGACGTTGAAATATTGCGTATTAATTTGAAAATAAAATCATATTATAAACTTTTAAATTTTTAACATTATGACACTGAAGACCGTACTTAACAAGGTAATTGTTGAGCCTGTTGAAGCAGAAACTGTAACTAAAGGAGGGATCATCATCCCCGACACAGCACAAGAAAAACCCCAGAAAGGTACAGTTATCGCAACCGGTAAAGGTAAAGCAGACGAACCGATGGAAGTAAAAGCAGGCGATACTGTTTTATTCGGAAAATATTCCGGTACAGAAGTTCATATCGACGACAAGAAGTATCTGGTCATGAACCAAAGTGATATCCTTGCAATTCTTTAATTGTAAATTGTAAGTAATCCCAAAAATTAAAATCTAAAACTAATTTGTTATGGCAAAAGAAATAAAATTCAATATCGAAGCTCGTGACCTGATGAAAAAAGGGGTAGATGAGCTGGCAAATGCAGTAAAAGTAACTCTGGGACCGAAAGGCCGGAATGTAGTCATCGAAAAGAAATTCGGAGCTCCCCATATCACCAAAGACGGTGTCAGCGTAGCTAAGGAAATCGAACTAGCCGATCCGTATGCAAATATCGGAGCACAAATGGTGAAAGAAGTCGCTTCCAAGACCGGAGATGATGCCGGAGACGGTACGACTACCGCTACTATCCTGGCCCAAAGTATCATCAATGTAGGGTTGAAAAACGTTACTGCCGGAGCTAATCCGATGGAATTGAAAAGAGGTATTGAAAAGGCAGTTGCTGCTGTCGTAAAACATCTTGAAGGACAAAAAGAAGAAGTAGGTAACAACTTTGAAAAAATCCGTCAGGTAGGTCGTATCTCTGCCAATGGCGACGAAACGATCGGTAACCTGATCGCCGAAGCAATGGAAAAAGTCGGCATCGAAGGAGTAATTACCGTTGAAGAAGCCAAAGGAACCGAGACAGAGGTAAAAACGGTCGGTGGTATGCAATTCGACCGTGGATATATTTCTCCTTATTTCGTAACCGACAGTGAGAAGATGATCTGCGAATTCGAAAATCCTTATATCCTGCTTTATGACAAGAAGATTTCTTCTATGAAGGAATTACTTCCGGTTCTGGAACCGGTAGCACAATCAGGTCGTGCCTTGTTGATCATCGCCGAGGATGTCGAAAGCGAAGCCCTGGCTACTTTGGTGGTCAACCGTTTGAGAGGTTCTTTGAAGATTGCAGCAGTAAAAGCTCCGGGATTCGGTGACCGCCGGAAAGAAATGCTGGAAGATATCGCTATCCTGACCGGAGGTGTCGTCGCTTCGGAAGACAAAGGAATGAAACTGGAAAACCTGACTATCGATATGTTGGGTCGTGCAGACAAAATAAGCATCGACAAAGAAAATACGACGATTGTCAAAGGGGCCGGTAAAAAAGAATTTATTCAGGAGAGAATCGAGCAGATCAAGAAATTGATTGAAAATTCGACTTCCGACTATGATAAAGAAAAACTGAAAGAACGTCTGGCAAAATTGTCAGGTGGTGTTGCCGTCCTGTATGTCGGAGCAGCTTCTGAAGTTGAAATGAAAGAAAAGAAAGACCGGATCGACGATGCCCTGCATGCCACCCGTGCAGCCAGCGAAGAAGGTATCGTACCGGGAGGTGGTGTCGCTTACATCCGCGCACAAGCAGCCCTGGAAGGTCTGAAGGGAGAAACCGAAGACGAAACTACCGGTATCGAAATCATCAAACGGGCTATCGAAGAACCGTTACGTCAGATTGCTTATAATGCCGGTGTCGAAGGAGCTGTCGTTGTCAACAAAGTACGTGAAGGCAAAGGCGATTTCGGATACAACGCCCGGAAAGATATCTATGAAGATTTGAAGAAAGCCGGTGTGATCGATCCGAAGAAAGTAACCCGGGTAGCCTTGGAAAATGCAGCTTCTATCGCCGGAATGTTCCTGACTACCGAATGTGTATTGGTGGAAGAGAAAAAAGATGAACCTGCCGCTCCTGCCATGGGTGGCGGAATGCCGGGAATGATGTAATAAAAAATGGTTCAATACAAGGAAGCTGTCTGCGTTTGCAGACAGCTTTTTTTGATTAATTACCCGTATATTTTTTGATTAGTATCATAATACCCACTACTATTCGTAGGTAATCTTTTCAATTCTACTCCTTGCCAGATAATTTTAAGAATAATTTCTCCATTAGCCGTAAAATTTATCTTATTTCCTGATTTATAAGCACTACCACTTAAATGATTATAACCAATAAAAGTATCCCAAAACCCCGTATTGTAAAAAGCACTATTAGTTACAGCAGGTACAGTGATATCCCAAAAAACATCTACCCGTCCATCAGAATTCAAACCAGAGATTTTAACAATCCTTTGCCCACTACTTTCATTAGTTGACTTTAAACGAGGTAACATGTCAAATTGTTCAGAAACTAGTGTTCTAATATTTTCAGATTGCATATTCTGAATATATTTCAACACTTTTTCTAGCTCTTCAAACGAAGTTATAGCTTTCAAATTTTTGACTACTGACTTGTCTTTCACATTTTTCCACATTCTCCCATCCATATTTGGAAAACAACTTATCGTACTCCATTATTTCTGAAGTGTCATCCGATATGTTTTTTGAACAAGAAATGGAAAATAGTGATATCACCATTAATACTAAATACAATTTTTTCATCATTTTTAAATTAATACTTATCTATTTGACAATGATATGAAAACATTTTATTATACCCAATAGTGAATCCTCGGAAAATATTCGGAATATTTGTCCTCCCTTTTCGGGAAAAGTTTAGGGAACACACCGGCAAAAACGGTCTTATTCCTGCGTATTGTTTAATTCTTTCCTAAAAATCTTAAAAATATAAGTTCGTAATATTTTCGTAATCTGAATGAGTTTCCTATTTTTACAGTCGCAAAATTCGGAATCTTAAAAAATGCAAAAATGGATTATGGAATCTTTGATGTACTGAAGCTCATCGGATCGCTTGGTGTATTCCTTTATGGAATGAAACTAATGAGTGAATCTCTTCAGAAACTGGCTGGCAACAAAATGAGGCAGATATTGACAGCCATGACTTCCAATCGTGTTACGGGTGTACTTACCGGCTTATTTATTACAGCCCTGATACAAAGTTCTTCGGCAACGACAGTCATGGTCGTGAGTTTTGTCAACGCCGGATTGTTGGACCTGGTCGGCTCTATCGGTGTTATTTTGGGAGCCAATGTCGGCACAACCATCACCAGCTGGTTGGTTGCGGTGTTAGGACTGGGAAAATTCAGCATGAGCGATCTGGCTCTTCCGATTATCGGTTGTTCACTGCCCCTATTGTTTTCACAAAAACGTTCCCGCAAAACCTGGGGTGAAATGTTCGTCGGTTTCGGTTTGTTGTTTTTAGCCCTGCGTTTTCTGCAGGAATCGATGCCGACCGATTTGCACACTCTTCCCGGAGTAGGAGAATTCATACAAAAAATCAGCTTTCTGGGATTCCGTTCCTGGATGATCTTCCTGCTTATCGGTGCCGGTTTGACTACGATATTTCAATCCTCCTCGGCTACAGTTGCTTTAACTTTGGTGATGTGTTCGAAAGGCTGGATCGGTTATGAAGATGCTGCAGCGATGATTATGGGTGAAAATATCGGAACGACTATTACCGCCAATCTGGCAGCAGCAGTGGCCAACGTACAAGCCAAACGGGCAGCCCTAGCCCATTTTATCATCAATGTATTCGGAGTGATCTGGTTATTCCTGATATTTACCCCTTTTTTGAACTTCATCGGAGACTTGTGTGTCACCCTGCATCTCTCGACTTATAATCCCAAATTTTCGGACCCGAAACTGTTGAACGAAGCTTTCTCACCGGAAGCCCGGGCCGGAGTGACCGCTTCTATAAATGCCGCCATGCCGCTTGTATTATCTCTTTTCAACACCTTGGCAAAGGGGATCAACGTGGCTATTCTGATTTGGTTTACCGAATATCTGGCCCGGATTGTCAGCCGGATTATTCCTCCCAAGAAAGGGGAAGAAACTTTTACTTTGAAACATATCAAAATCGGTTTATTATCTACACCGGACGCCTCGCTTTTCCAAGCCAAACAAGAGATCTCCCTCTACGGGCAAAGTACGCTGGAAATGTTTCACAAAACAATCCAGGCTTTCGATATGCCCTCCGGAGAATATGAAAAAGAATTCGATTATCTCCAGAAAATGGAAGACGAAAGTGACCAGGTGGAAGTTGAAATTGCCGATTACCTGACCAAAGTTTCCGAATCCAGACTAACCTCCGAAAACTCCCAGCGGGTACGTGCGATGTTTAAAATCGTATCGGAAGTGGAAAGTGTAGCCGATTCTATTTTAAATGTCGCCAAAGCGATTTATCGTCGTAACGAACAGAAAATCACCTTCCCGGAAGAATTGTCCAATAAACTCAAACATATGTTTGCCTTAGTGGATGAATCTATCGTCGTTATGTGTGCCAATCTGGCTACCGAATATACCCAGGTAAACGCCAAGAAAGCCTATGAACTCGAACAAGCCATCAACGATTACCGGACCATTTTGAAACAGGAACACCTGATGGCGATCGAAGAAAAACGATACGAATATTCTATGGGTATTCTGTATAACGACCTTTTCTCCGAATGTGAGAAAATCGGAGACTATACGATAAATGTCACACAGGCAATGAAAGAAATCGGACACGAAGAATAAAATTTCATTACCTTTGTCACTCAAATAATATTTTATAAGATTATGGCACAGGAAGATGTATTCAAAAAATTAGTAGCTCATTGTAAGGAATATGGGTTTGTGTTTCCGTCTTCAGATATTTACGACGGACTGGGAGCTGTATATGATTACGGACAGAACGGCGTGGAACTGAAAAACAATATCAAACGGTATTGGTGGGAATCGATGGTCCGGTTACACGAAAATATCGTAGGAATCGACTCTGCCATTTTCATGCATCCGACCATCTGGAAAGCTTCCGGCCACGTAGATGCATTCAACGATCCCTTGATCGATAACAAAGATTCTAAGAAAAGATACCGGGCAGACGTTCTGATCGAAGATCAGATTGCTAAATACGACGAAAAAATCGAGAAAGACGTTGAAAAAGCCCGGAAAAGGTTCGGGGAAAAGTTCGACGAAGCCTTATTCCGGGAGACCAATCCTCAGATTCAGGAACACATCCGCAAAAGAGAAGCTCTCCACGAGCGGATGTCCAATGCCTTAAATGCCAATGACCTGAATGAAGTACGTCAGATTATTCTCGACGAGAAAATCGTCTGTCCGATCTCCGGCACCTGCAACTGGACCGAAGTACGCCAGTTCAACCTGATGTTCGCAACTGAAATGGGGTCTACCGCAGAAGGAGCCAGCAAAATTTACCTGCGTCCCGAAACAGCTCAGGGAATCTTCGTCAACTTCCTGAATGTACAGAAAACCGGACGCATGAAAGTGCCTTTCGGTATCGCCCAGATCGGTAAAGCTTTCCGTAATGAAATCGTCGCCCGCCAGTTTATTTTCCGGATGCGCGAATTCGAACAGATGGAAATGCAATTTTTTGTACGCCCCGGTTCGGAACTGGAGTGGTTCAAAAAATGGAAAACGACCCGTATGCGTTGGCATCAGCTCCTGGGATTCGGGGAAGAAAACTATCGTTTTCATGATCACGAGAAGCTGGCCCATTATGCGAATGCCGCCACCGATATCGAATTCAAATTCCCCTTCGGTTTCAAAGAAGTGGAAGGAATTCATTCCCGTACGGATTTCGACTTATCACAACATCAGCAATATTCCGGTAAAAAGATTCAATATTTCGATACCGAACTGAACGAATCTTATGTGCCTTATGTGATCGAAACCTCTATCGGTGTAGACCGGATGTTCCTGCAGATTATGTCGGCTGCTTATTGCGAAGAAGACCTGAGCAAAGACGGCAAACAGGATTCCCGTGTCGTACTGCGCCTGCCGGCAGCTCTGGCCCCGGTAAAGATGGCTATTATGCCACTGGTGAAGAAAGACGGGCTGCCTGAAAAAGCGCAGGAAATCATGAACCTGCTGAAATACGATTTCAACTGTCAATACGACGAGAAAGACTCTATCGGTAAACGCTACCGCCGTCAGGACGCTATCGGTACTCCTTTCTGTATCACTGTCGACCACCAGACTCTGGAAGACCATGCCGTCACTATCCGTGACCGCGACACCATGCAGCAGGAACGGGTAGCCATCGATCAACTCTTCGGTATACTCAAAGAAAAATGCGATATGCAAACTTTGCTGAGAAAAATGACCGAATAGTCAGCTCATCGAGGGATCGGTTTCTTTGGTTAATAATCAGAATCACCGTCCTCCGGGTATACTTCGCGTAAGTGCTGTGAATTCTGACGATCCGGAAGAACCCTGTCGGAATAATTATAATACATAGAATAAACCCCGAAAGCCAGATAAAACTTTCGGGGCTTATTCTATAATAATTACACCGCCATGTAATAAGCAAATTTTAAATCGTCATTTTTCGGTAAAGTTAAATCACCACATTATAATCGGGATCATTTGTTTAAACTATTGATAATGTCGGTTTGCTTGTCATTATACAAAAAATGGGTTAAGGTATATGTCAGTTTTTCAGGGTTCATGCCGGAAGTGTTGGCTTCGAAAATAGGCTCCGGCTTCGTCGGAACTTCTACAAATTCCTCCCCATTGCGAACTCTGAGAATCTCGGCTATCTCCATCAGGCAGCAGCCGTTGAAGACACCCGTCTCAAGGTATTTGGAGAAGGCTTCGACAAGTGAAGCAAATTAAAAATTTTAGTGAAGATTTTCTTTTGAATTTAAACGTTCTACAGTATTAGTTGTTGTTGTTGTATACTCTAAAATATTTGAACCGATAGGGTCATAAATAAATCCGCCATGTTCATTAGATACAACACATAATGATTTAAAGTGCTTATTTTTATAACTCCATTCTAATTCCAAATATTCATAATCCAAATGAATTAAATTATTAAGCTGTTGTCTTAGTGAGGTGAGCAGACTTTTTTCTCCTATAGACTCTGCAATTTCTAATCGCTTACGAATAGAAATGATTTCAAATTTAGGCAACACTCTTTCCCGAATGACGCAGGAATCTCCCCTTGATACAGTATCTCTCATCACTATGGGAGGTAAATGCAAAATAGCAGGAGCATTGTAGGATAATAAGGAATCTATTATATCGGATTTAACAGTTTGAGATCCAATTATTCCTTTATAGGTATACCCTAATAGTTTCAAAAACGACACATCACCCCTATTTTCTTCATTGAAGCTATTTTTTAAAGCTTCGAGCCGGTCTTGCCAAGTTGTAGGTGTATTTTGTGAAAAACATACATTTGTATATAAAACACCTGATATCAAAATAACAAAATAGAATAAATTGAATGATTTTTTTTCCATACTTTTCTAATAATTTTTATTAGTTCAAATATATAACAATCCCAAATCAAAAATAAACGACTAATTATCTTATTTTTCCGAACATTGAGCCCAATTTTCAGTAGCCTAACTATGGTGTAACTGAATATTTTTTATTATAGGAAATTTTTCAATAAATGAAATTACTGCTTATGAGAATTACCAGAAAATCTGTTTCCCGTCAGAATAGGTAAAAATGCGTTCTTCTCTTCCACGGCTTACATCCCTAAGCCAATAGAGCGCATTCGAAGGAGCCAGATACTCCAGAACGACATCCCTGGCTATTCGGGGTCCGCCAATCAGTTGCCATCCCTCCGGTCCCCACCAATACAACTCGTAAGTGTCGCCCAATTGGATCATATTTCCATCGGTACGGGGAATAAAAATCAGTTTACCGATGTTCACTTCCTTTCCGAAATCCATCCCCACCCAGGCACCACTTCCAGTCGGCGCATCGAAAAAAGTCAATGGGTCTCCGTCGAATACCTTTTCTTTCACATGGTTAGGATCATTAAAACAACTTCCTTCCGTCCCTATAATTTCACCCACAATAGGGCGCATAGAATCTCTCTGATAAAATACCAATTCGGCAATATTACAAAGTCCGTTTTCGGCAGACAAATACCTCCAATAGCGCCAGGCAGTATCGGTAGTAACCTTCAGGGAATAAGCACTTTTCCACTCAGGTACCCGATAGATAGTAACCGAATCGCTGAAGTCCGCCCGATTGGCAGCCTGAATTTTTCCTCCTACAATCCGTCTTCCCATAGCATAAGCATTGTCAGAAGGAGGATATTTCCGGTAGAGTTTCAACTGTTGCCGATTCAACGTATCCCCTTTCAGGACAATTACCTTCCCGTCCGTATCCAATAAAAAAGGACTGGCCAAGGGTTTCAGCCCATCGGAAGTATAGTAAACAGGCAGATAAACAATATCACGGGCTACATTTTTAAAGAGGGCTTTTCCCCGGTGTATTCCGGCCCAATCGACCGGTACCCAATCTTCATTATCGAAAATAGTCAGATAAGCATAGTTTTCAGAGCATTTCACCGAAGAGGGAACTTCGATTTCCACATCGGAAGTGCGCATATATTCGGCTGTCACATCTTTCATAAAACAATTCTGGAAAAAATCGGGCACATCGCCACACTCCCGGTTCAATCTTTCCAGGTCACGGTTGATTGCATAAGTCTGCCTGTAAACTTTCCCTAACTTTTCTTCCACTTTATGAGGCATCCCCGGATCACTCTCCGTAGCCAGAAAAACTACATTTTTTCCCCTGTTATCCAACATCACATTCCAATAATGCCTACCGGACCTGACAGGCCATTGAGGGATAAAATCCATCATGACAGGAATCCCTTTCGAACGCATAATACTCAATCCCATCAAAGCATACTCCCGGCAAGACCCTCCCCTGGATTTCGGCAACAAGGAAGGAAACAACAGAGGAATTTTAGAAAAAGGTTCGAGGGTCTGAAAACGAATCTGAGTCCCGATCTCCCGGTTTACCCAAGTTGCAGCCCAAAATGCAGAGTGACTGAGCCGGGGATGCCGGAGGTCTATCTGTTCTTCATAACCGGTAGCAAATTTTTTCCGCCAATCTTCCAAAGGTTGGTATTGTCCGACCGTATAAGGCAATATGTATTCACAGAAATCATCAAAACCGACATGTGAAGCCCAGGGTTTTTCCCTCCAGACCCGAAAAGCACTATCGATATTGGCAATCAGAAAACCGGACTTTATCACCTTTATATCTTCCTGTACACGCAATCCGGATTTATAATACTCATGGATCTTATCGAGACTATCCTGCCAATTTCTCAAAGTATCGTTACTGAACACCGCATTCAAAGCCGCATAATAAGGCCCGATCGAATCGCCACCGATAGATAAATGCCCGGGCATATTTTCGATTAAAAAGCGGGCAGCCTCCCACTTCAGGCTATCTTTATCCTCTTCGGAATAATGACGCAATACCCGTTCCAGTTCTATCCGATTTTCCCCGGCCCTTTCAAGAGCCGATTCCAAAACCGAAGGCCGGCAAGCCGAACACCCGACAATAATAAAAAAAGAAAAGATTCTAAATAGCATTTTACATCCGAAATCAAAATTTATCGATATCCCCCTCTCAGCGACAGCCCATATTTGAATTACAAATATAATATTAAATTATTCTTCCAGAATTCCGATCATAATTTAACTAAAAAGGATGTCTGGAAATATTAATCTTTTCAACCTTCACTACTACCCCGGTATAGATTACAATCAAAGAGAGATTGAACAATATATTTCCTGTCCAGGATATATCCTTTTGCCATGCTCCCAAAAAATAGAATAATATACCGCCTGAAAGATAAAATAGGATACGTTTGAGCGGATAAGGAACCGGATAATATATTCTGCTCAAAATATAACTGACGATCACCATAATCCATTCGCTTCCCAGATGTGCCCAGGCCGTTCCGGCATATCCCAGACGTGGAAGTAATAATAAATTAAAAACAATCGTGCAAATCAATCCACTGCCGGTGACCAAAATGGCCAGACGGGTCTTACCGGTCCGCTTATACCAGAATGAAAGATTAAAGACTATACCATTTCCGATATTAGCAAACAAAACAACAGGGATAATAAATAATCCATCCCGAAAATCCGAACCGAGGATCAAACCAAAGAAATCGGAGAAAAGGGAAATCACTAAAAACAACAACATAGAAACGATCAAAAAATATTTTAACGTCTCCGCATTTGCTTTCAAGAAATCTTCCTTTTTAAAATCAGCCAGAAAAAACGGTTCTGCAGCCAAACGGAACATTTGCACAAACAACAACAAAATGCCTCCGAGTTTAAGGACAGCTCCATAAATACCTAAAGTACTCATTGCCGACTCTTGCGGCAGCAAATATTTAATAAATTGGCGGTCGATAAATTCATTGGCGGTACCCGTAACCCCGCTGATCAGCAAAGGCAACGAATAGATAAATAAAGGCTGAAGCAATTTCCGTTTTATCCGAGGCCGGATCCCCCGGACGGCAGGAATCAGCATAAAAGCCGCTGTCACGCTAGCGATTAAATTCGATATCAAATAATATCCGGCACCATATTCTGCCGGGAAAATATTTTGCAGGTCTCTAATCCCAGGTATCACAGAATAAAAAACGATACAAAAAAAACAGATTGACCAGTATCGTAACGACCCGGATTTTCACATAGGCCGATGCTTTATTTTCCTCTCTTAACTTAGCGAATGGTAAGGCCGTCACAGCATCGACGGTTATAATACTTCCCATCAATAATAGATACGACGGAGTTCCGGCATAATCCATCACCACCGACAAAGGCTGGAAGAACAATAAGGTGAAACCGAAAAATAGAAGGCTCACTAATATAACGATACCCCAGGTGGTTTGAAATATCAATCTTTTCTCTTCAGAAGTTCCCGCTTTACCGGCAAAATGAAAATACCCTGTTTCCATCCCCATCGTAAGCAGTAACAGGATAAAAGGAATGAGGGCATAGAGATCGGTCACCACCCCATACTCACCCGTAGTCATAATACGAGTGAGATAGGGGGTCAATAAGTAATTAAGAAAACGGGCAATAATACTACTGATCCCATATATAGCCGTCTGTGCAGCCAATTTCTTTAACATACCGGTATTCTATGTGGGATGAACAATCTACGACCAGTTAACACCGGTCATAAAGTATGGCCCGAAAAACTTCTTTCACTTAATGGAGATGAAACAAAATCCAGGTTCTTCAAAGTTACACGAATTTCATCCCCCATATTCAGGTTCGAATGATAAAAATCCAACAATACGTTACCGGCGGTAATAGAACCCGCATCAACAGATACTTGACCTTGATTTATGGTTACAACAAAAGTGACTGCTCCCCCATCTATAAATGGCATACATATCGTATTGTTTTCTGTACAGACTTCCATTCCATATATTCCCTTATCACTCATAAACTCCTTTTTCTGGTTAGAGAAATCAGGCATAACAAACTCATGTACCGACTCAGTACCCTCAGAAACAATCCTCTTTATGCAAACTGAATCACCTATATTCAAAGAAGTTCTATCATCCGAAATATCTGAGACAATACATGCTAATTCATTCCCGTATTTATTATTACAAACAGAAATTACACCAGTATGATCGAACGGGATATAAAACAATGATTCATTAATACTTAATGCGGTCATATTTGCCATATATTACATAACTATATTATAAAACTCCTTTTTTCTTCAACTGAGCTTCTAAAAGATAAAAATCTTTCAAATATTCATCAAGCATTTGTTGCTTCTGTTTTTCGGATAATTTTAGTGGATTAGGATCTAATTTTTTTACACAAGTCGGAGACGAACAAACCTGCTCGTCTGCATTTATAATTTCGATCTCAATACTTTCTCCAATATGCATATCCGATTTTATCCAAAAAGTATCCAGGGCATCATCTCCAAAGCCTTTGATACCGGCAACCGATAGTTCATAGCCGTTCGAACTATTGTAAAAAATAGTGACTGATGAACGGAAGTCAGGGGTAACAACAATTTCTTCTGACCTGAATTTTATTCTGAATCCTCTCATTTCAACACACCTTCTTTTGTTAAAAATTTTTTAAGTTGATTATAGTATCCTAACATATCTTCATCTGTCATATTACTCATATATATGGTATCATACTCCATACCCTCAATAGCAGTAATTTTCACTTTGTCTCCTACAGCCAACTCTATTTTACCCCAATCCAACTTAACGCTGTTTTCTTTGTCTTCACCGAGAACAACCATATTGTCAGCTTCTACAAACACACAAACCTGCCCTTTCGGTGTGACGCAATTCATTATTTTTCCTCGAATATCTATTTGCAAACCTTTCATAACATATGTTTTTTGGCGCTTTTCACTTCAACACAACTACAACTTGTTAAAATACCTAATATTTTAAGAGGTTTTTCACCTTTATTGATGATTCCAGGAGTATAAAAATACGTTATCCACTTTTCTCACACCAGGCTGAATCATCGGAAAATGTTCGGAATTATTTCCACATTCAACAGAAACAAAAGTTGTGATTCTTTCACTTAATCTTTATTTTTAACCCGATGAAAAAATTATTTTTATATAATCCCGGCATGATCATCCTGTCGATAATCCTGTTTCTCCTGACAGAAAGCAGCTGGCTGATCTATTGGTTCCGGATTGAAGAAAAAAATTTTCGGAACGACATCAACCAGGCGATACATGCTGCTATTCAAGAAGAAGCATACAGGATAAATGAGGAGGACGACAGTTTCGTCGACTTCAGAATAGAAAACAGAATTATCATGGAGTATACTCTTCGGGGACACCATTTCAGAATAGATACCCTGCGGAAAGAAATGACCGACTTATTCAACAAACAACGTTATGATTACAATAAAAAGTTGTGGAAACTGGACAGTATAGCCCACTATTTCCGGCATTTTTGTCCGGTAACGGAATTACCCGTAATTTTCACGCGACAAGACCCGAACGGAAAGCTTATAGATCACTATCCCTCCCATCTATTGCCTCAAAGAGCTCCTGCTTTCGGCCCGCAGCAATTGGGTAATATCGAGAAAGACCAGCTGATGGCCTGGTATGATTTTCCGCTTATTTATTTTTGGAAGTATCAGAAATACGGAATTTTACTTTCATTACTTCCACTCTTCCTGGCTATTTATTATGGATTCCTGATCATAAAGAAAGAATGCAGGGAACGTAAGAACTTACGCTATATCGAGAAACAAGTTATTTTTATCCATGACCTGAAAACTCCGCTATGTACCAATCGCGATATAGAAGGCAGGATCCTGAAAAATCTGGCCACCTGGCCTCCCGAAAAAATATATGAAAAACTACAAATCAGCCACCACCAATCGGAGCGTTTATTAAAAGAAATGCAACAAATCACCATACAGTCGGCAGGACGCTGGGGAGGAGAAATAGAAAACCGGACTTTCGATTTGAAAAAAGCACTCGAAGAACTGATCGACAACTACCGGTGTGGCCACGAAAAAGCCACTATCAATCTTGATTTTCAATTGAAAGATCCGGAAATCTTTGCCGATTCTTTTCATTTGATCCACCTGGTAGACAATCTGATCAGCAATGCGCTGAAATATGCCGGAGAAAAAGCCGAAATTCAGATTAGCTGTAAACAGGAAAAAACAAATAAATTACTGATTTCGGTCAAAGACAACGGACCGGGTGTTTCCACTCATTCCCGGAAACGTATTTTCAGGACCGGTTTTCGTTCCAATCACCGTCACCAGAATAGCCACGGTATAGGACTTGCTTATGTGCGTAAAATTGTGCGGCAGTACAATGGACACATACAGATAAAAAGCAAAGAAAACGAGGGATCGGAATTCTGTCTGTCGCTGTGTCTGGATAAACCGAAATCATATAAAAAATCAGTTTCTTCTTCACACATATACCGCTATTTTTTCATTGCCTTATTACTGGCTGAAATGGTCTGGATGCTCAATTTATATTCAGCCGAACGGACTAATTTTGTAAACCACAAAAATCCTTTAATCGACGAAACGATTTTTAAAATGAGTAAAAATCTTTTCCAGATACGGGATACCGCCAGGTTTCAAAACAATTGGCAGGAGAATTCAATTACGATCACCCGGGGAGTAAAAGATACGACAGTAGAGATGGGCGGGATCGTCAATCAAAGCTATGTATATGGCCGTTTATCTTATGATCTTCGGGATTCATCCTGGTGTCTCGATTCACTTGTCCACTATTATAAGAAGAGCGACCTGCCATTTCCAATTTTCTTCATCCGGAAGGACGCCAATGGAAAAATCATCGACCGGTATCCTTCCGAAGATCCGAACATCTTCCTGCCGGCTATTTTCCGTATGCCCCTGGGGTATGTCGAGAGACACCGACTGGAGGTACAACTCGCTTATCCCTGGTTACAGCCTTTGACCACCCACAAAATTTGGCTACTATTTGCCTTGCTATCGATCTTATTGTCGGGATGGTTCACCCATTTATTGATGGCGGTCGATCGCCGCCAGAAAGCACTGATCCATCTGCAACGGAATGAAGTACAACATTTCCTTCGGGAATTACAAGTACAACTCTGTCATTTACATGGCACAGAATCGGATCACCCCTCCCCGGCTATCCCTATATCCCCACCGATCCATACCGAACTGTTACACAAAAATATCAAACAATACGAAAATATGATCATTAAAATAAATTACCTGCTGGACAAATTAACCATACTCAAAACACATCCGATGATTTTATACCACGACTATGGATACTAAAAAAATAAAAATACTGTACGCAGAAGATAACCGCATCACCGCACAAGAAACCGGGGAAGCCCTGGAAGACAACGGTTATGAAGTAAAAACAGTCTTCGATGGCGACGAAGCCTGGCTCGCTTACCAGTCTTCCCGTCCGGATGTTGTCGTACTCGACTATCAAATGCCGGGAAAAACAGGAATAGAAGTATTTTTACTGATCCGGCAATTGGATAAAAAAATTCCGGTACTCATCCTTAGCTCTTACACCGAACTATGTGCAGCCTCATTAAAAATAGGTACCAGTGACTTTGTCCGTAAGGACGGAGGTATAGACGAATTGTGTGCCCGGATCGAAGCAGCCCTGAATCGATATCCGGGACCGGAAATAACCGGCCACCCCTCAGAAAAAGTATATCAGCTATCTCCGACCAGCCGTTTCTACCCTGCAAACTCTACCCTTGAAATCGGTGACCAGCGTTACCCGCTCAAAACGATGCTCGCCGAATTATTGACTATTTTTTGTCAAAATCAGAATTCCTTTATACCGGGAACAATCATTTGCAGAAGACTTTGGAACAATGACAACGCGTCCAAAATAAGTCTGTTACGGGATTTATCTCTGAGCTCCGGAAAATTCTGAAAACTGATACTTCGCTGAAAATCCGTTCTTCCTATGGAAAAGGGTATTGTTTCAGTACTCCCGAAAAATAATAGTAAACGGCTAATTATCAAGATATCACAAGGGACACCTAATTTGCTAAATCTTATCGATCTTTATTCCTGAATTTCCCAATAAATCATCCATAGCGAGGGTTGCAGCATTGAAATCCCACTTTATACCTAATACATAACTTCATAAAAAAGCAAAGGTGTTTATATACATATTTACCCTAAATGTACCTTTATAAGTGTAAATATGTATATAACTGCCAAAAATTATTCTCAGCTTATACAGAGTTATAAATTCTTTAACCAATCGCAACCTACTTTATAATATTTCCTTTCTACTTTTTCGCTCCCTAAAGCGTATATACTCCATAACAAAAATGAAAATGTAAAAAACCAAATAGGTAGGATTATGAAAAAAAAAGTTTTAATCGTATTATTTTCTGTGTTTGTGGCAGGGTTTTATGCACAAGCACAAGCACAGAAAGTAAATGTCGTATCGGTATCGAAAGAAAGGGATATCCATAATTTCTATACCATGATGAAAGAAGCCTTTCCACTGGCTTACAATGACCCGGCAGCTCCACGCTTTATTTTCTTCGATGACAACAAAAATTTTATTTTCGGTGTCGGGGGATACGTTCAGTTGTCAGGAGTTTACGACTTTAACGGCGTAGAAGATTACAATTTTTTTACAACTTCGACTATTGCCATGAAAGGACATCAACCCGGTGCCAGTTACGGTATGACAGTCGGACAATCCCGTTTGTTTTTTAAATTAGTAGGCAATACGGATGTAGGACGTTTAGTGTCTTATATCGAAATGGAATTCCAGGGGCCGCAGAACACCCCGAAGCTCCAGCAAGCTTTCGTACAATTCAAAGGTTTTACGCTGGGACAAGCCTGGAGTACTTTCGGCGATATGACAGCCGTACCTACGACTATCGATGAAGAAGGACCGAGTAGTGGTATCGAAATCCGTCAGCCGATGCTTCGGTATACTTACCATATCAACGATCGATGGCAATCTTCTTTAGCCTTGGAATATGCCAAAGCATCGTATACAACCGGGAAAAATGCCGAATCCATCCGGCAGAAAGTTCCGGATATTCCTTTGAACATACGCTATACGATGAAAAACGGGAGCCACGTTCAGGTAGGAGCTATCTTAAGAAATATCGGTTATAAAAATGTAGTGAAAGATAAGGATAAAATCAGAACCGGTTGGGGTGTTATGGGGAGCGGTAAATTAAATATCACCTCATCGACCAGTTTTCTGTTTCAGGCCGAATATGGTAAAGGGATTGCCAATTACATTCAGGATATCTCGGGTATCGGTTATGACCTGATCCCGACAGCAGACGACAATGGAAATCTGAAAGCTCCCGGTATGTGGGGCCTGTTCGGCGCTTTCCAACACAATTGGAATCCTAAGCTTTATTCGACGATCACCTACAGTTATGCCCGGCTTGAAGCCCGCGGCAGCCTGGAAGGGGATACTTACAAATATGCACAATATGCAGGAGCTAATCTGTTATGGAATTTTACGGAATTCGGAACTACCGGCATAGAATATGTTTTCGGACGCCGTAATAATTTCAACCACGACTATGGTAATGCCAGCCGTATCAATGCTATGATTCAATATCGGTTCTGATTATTTACCGAAATAGATCGGCAGGAAGAAAGCCAAAAGGTTTGAGTTTATAAAGTTCATAAAATTAGTATTCCCCCTGCTTAGCACCTTGTTTATAGGACTTTCAGTCCAGGTCGGTCGCATTAACGACCGTAAGGAAATGACCGCAGATTCAGAAACTCTAAACTTTATGAGCTTTATAAACTAATTTAATTCTAGAATTATTCCGGTATTTGTTCGTCTTCGGTGTTCATGTTCGGTGACCCGGTCGCTTCTGTCGGTCATCTAGCTTTTTCTTTCACTGACCGGCGGAACTCCTCACTTCGTTCGTCAGACAC
>ENA-UEQW01000144-UEQW01000144.1-human-gut-metagenome-genome-assembly--contig:-NODE-144-length-67173-cov-30.882109_pt1 | contig 67173 bp, 50 predicted proteins | sample MGYA00242947_ERZ507947 | MGnify/ENA primary metagenome ERZ507947 (study PRJEB26167, sample SAMN06115421) | human gut metagenome | host: Homo sapiens | place: China:Guizhou | collected 2015-03-17... | reverse complement strand
GAGAAGATTGAAACGGCGGTTCTGCGAGGCGGACTCTTTGCGCTGGCGCTCCCGCGCGGTTCCGGGAAGACGACAATTACGGAAAGTGCGGCGCTCTGGTCGATGCTCTACGGTCACCGCGAGTTTGTGGTATTGATCGGCGCGACTGAATCAGCTGCTCTGGAGCTTCTGGATTCTTTGAAGACCGAGCTGGAGGTCAACGAGCGTCTCGCCGAAGACTTCCCGGAGGTGTGCTATCCAGTGGCACAGCTGGAGGGGATCGCGAACCGCTGCGCCGGACAGCTCTACAAGGGCGAGCGCACCCGCATCACCTGGACAAGCAACGAGATCGTTCTGCCGACCGTCGAAGGCAGCAGGGCTTCCGGCATCATCGTCCGAGTCGCCGGCATCACCGGACGTATCCGTGGTATGAAGTTCAAGCGGAGCGACGGCCGGAACGTGCGCCCATCACTTGTTGTAATCGATGATCCGCAGACCTCGGAATCCGCCGGATCGCTGGAACAGACCCGCAAGCGGGTTCGTGTGCTTGCCGGAGACATCCTGGGACTTGCCGGTCCCGGGCAGAAAATCTCCGGGATCATGCCCTGCACGATCATCCGCCCGGGTGACATGGCCGACATCATCCTCAACCGAAACACACATCCGGACTGGAACGGCGAAAAGACCCGAATGGTCTACCGCTTCCCCACGAATATGAAACTGTGGGAGGAATACGCCGAGATCCGGGCGGAAGCTCTGCGCACGGAGGGCAATTTCCAGAAGGCGACGGAGTTTTATCTGGCGAACCGGGAGGCGATGGACGCCGGAGCGGAAGTGAGCTGGGAAGCCCGCTTCAACCACGATGAAGTATCGGCGCTTCAACACGCGATGAACCTGAAGTTTCAAGATGAAGCAGCCTTTCAGTCGGAATATCAGAACGACCCGCTCCCGGATGACACGGCGGATGACTCGCTCCTTTCCGTGGACGAAATCTGTGCAAAGATCAACGGACTTGCCCGACGGCGCGTCCCGCTGAAATGCGATCGCCTCACGATGTTTGTCGACGTCCAGAAAGCGCTGCTTTTCTATGTGGTGATCGCATGGGCGGAGGACTTCACCGGCGCGGTCATCGACTACGGCTCATGGCCGGATCAGCACCGGCACGAGTATTCGCTTGCCGATGCGAATCCGAGCATTCAGACGCTCTTCCCGAAAGCGGGCTTCGAGGGGGCCTTGTACGCCGCGTTGTCCGCGCTGACCGATGAATGCCTCGGACGCGAGTGGGAGCGCGAGGACGGGGCTGTCCTGAAAATCGAGCGTGCCCTTGTGGATGCGAACTGGGGACAGTCAACCGATGTCGTCTATCAGTTCTGCCGTCAGAGTTCCCACGCCGGAGTGATCCTGCCGTCGCATGGCAGATACGTCGGAGCTTCCTCGAAACCCATGACCGAATACCGCAAACAGCAGGGCGACCGGCTTGGATTCAACTGGATGATTCCGAATGTCGCCGGGAAACGGGCGATCCGGCATGTCATCTACGACACGAACTACTGGAAGAGTTTCATTCACGCGCGGCTCGCGGTTCCCGTCGGCGACAAGGGGTCGCTCACGCTCTACGGACGAATCCCCGGAGCTCATCAGCTCTTCGCGGAGCATCTGACCGCCGAATACCGCGTCAAAACACAGGGGCGCGGCCGCACGGTCGACGAGTGGAAACTCAAACCGCAGTCGCACGACAACCACTTTCTGGACTGTGTCGCGGGCTGTGCGGTCTGCGGATCCATGCTCGGCGCATCTTTGCCCGAGACGCTTCCCGCGAAGCTCGACCGCAAGCCGATGATCCGGCTTTCCGACAAACGCCTTGGCGGGATTCCCCCGAATGGCAGACTCAAACTTTCCGAACTCAGGAGACAGAAAAATGGATAAACGGGAACTCCCCGAAAATATTCGTCAGGCGATCGATCTGATTGCCGCAGTTCTTCGCAGAATCAAGGCAAAAGAACTGGATAAACGCAGGGATAAATGCTTGTATATAGAGAAAAGCAAAGGGGTTACGGCATGATGAATGAATCTGAGGTAAAACGGCAGCTGGAGTTGCTGGATCTGATGAATCAGGCAGAACTTCGGGAAAAATTCTGTGACCTCTTTGGCTTTGAACCGGGGCGGACCAATATTGCAAACCTGCGCCGCCGTCTTGCCTGCCGGATTCAAGAGATTTATTACGGCGGACTCTCCGAAGCGGACCGGCAACTTCTTGAGCAGATTGCAGACGGCGATCCCCAGGCAAATCTCCGGTATGGAAAAAATGGAGTTTCCCATGTGTGCGGAACTCGCTACCAGAGGGTCTGGAAAGGTAAAAAATATGAAGTGACGGCTCTCGGGAATGGAAAATTCGAATATGACGGAACGGTCTATCAATCGCTTTCCGCCATCGCCCGCGAAATTACCGGGACTCGCTGGAACGGCAAACTCTTTTTCGGGGTGAAGTGATGGTGATGCAGACGATTCCAAAGAAGAGATGCGCGATTTACACACGCAAGTCCGTTGAGGAAGGACTGGATCAGGAATTCAACAGTCTGGATGCTCAACGGGAGGCTGGCGAAGCCTATATCGCCAGTCAGAAAGCCAACGGATGGGTCTGCCTCCCGACTCGTTATGACGACGGAGGATATTCCGGCGGCAATATGAAACGTCCGGCGCTTCAGCAGCTCCTTGCCGACTGTGAAGCCGGGCTGGTCGACATCATCGTGGTTTACAAGATTGACCGACTCTCCCGATCCATCTGCGATTTTGCAGACCTCTCCAAGAAATTTGACGAATGGGGCACACAGTTTGTCGCGGTGACGCAGGAAATCAATACCGCCACCAGCGCCGGACGCATGATGCTCAACATTCTCATCACCTTCGCGCAATATGAGCGGGAGGTTATCACCGAGCGTGTACGCGACAAGATGGCCGCCAGCCGGAAGAAAGGCAAATGGGTCGGCGGCAGCGTTCCGATGGGATACCGTGTGGAAAACAAGAAGCTGACCATCGTGGAGGAGGAAGCACGGATCATCCAAAGAATCTTTCAGCGATTCATCGAGGTTCAGTCTCCGGCACTGATTGCCCAGGAACTCAACAAAGACGGGATTCGAACCAAGCAGGGAAGAATTTGGGATAGACAGCATATTTATCGGATTCTGAACAATCATACCTACATTGGTCAGGTCAAATACAAAGGATCTATCTGCGAAGGAGAACAAAACGCGATTGTTGAGCTGGACGTCTGGGATCGGACTCGGGAAATTCTCAGACTGAATGATCCCGCACCAGCCCATATGCCCAGGACTGAAATCATTGCTCCGTTAAAGGGAATTTTACGGTGCGGACACTGTGATTGCACGATGAAACCGACCTATACACGAAAGAATGGGAAGCGCTATTTTTATTATCTGTGTTCTCGGGACTCTAAGCGGGCAACATCGACTTGCCCGGTGCATCAGATCCCCGCAGGAGAAGTGGAGCGAATCACTCGCGAACAGGTGGTGAAAATGCTTCAGACACCGACGATTCTGATAAAACTGGCGCAAGTGTTGAATCTTTCCGCAGAGAAAATCGCAGAACTGTTCAAAGAGACATTCTGGCAGGAGATCTCGCCCGGTGAAATGAACCGCCTTCTCCATCTTATCCTGGAAAAGATCGAAGTTCACGAAGACAAGCTCACTGTAGAATTCAAGAGTTCAGGTATCAAAACTCTTATGGAGGAAATCGCGAATGGAGAAGAAACAGATTGAAGTTCTGGAAAACGGGAATGTCCGGGTGACGATCCCGTTGATTTTCAAAATCGCCGGTGGCAGAACGAGAATTTTTACCCCCGACAGTGAACATGTAGAATATACTCCAATTCAGCTGGCTCTTGCCCGGGCTTTCCGCTGGCAGAAAATGATTGATGAAGGAAAATTTTCCAACATCAAGGATCTGGCTGCAACCGTCGGAGTTGATTCAGGGCTGATTTCCCGGACGATTCGCCTGACACTCCTTTCCCCTAAGATTATCCATAAACTCCTCTCCGGCGAACTTGACCTTTCCCTGGATAGTTGCCGCCGGAGTTTTCCCGACTCATGGGCGGAACAGGAAAAGATGTTTCACAATTAATTCTGAAATCACAATTCCCCGAACAGATTGCCTTGCTGATCCCCCGAAAAGCAAAGTCTATGAGCTCCGACTCGTCATTATGAAGAGAAAATGCCGTCTGGCAGACATGGTCGCCAGACGGCATTTATTTTTTGCCTATTTCCTCCTTCAAAAAATCTCCAATCCCTATCTCGCCATGGAACTCATTGAACGGCTGTGCAGATTGTGGACAAATAACGATCTCGAACGCATTATGAAGGCGATTCGCCTCTGTCCCCAAATAGTCTGTAGCTTTCCTGCAGGGGAGTTAGCTAAGAGAAGTCAGGGCTCGGGCATAGTTCCATAACAAAATGCTGTTTTCGCCAGTATAGGAACAATTATATGCTTTACTTTAATTCGGCTTTGCTACCAACTAAAACTAATTTCGGAACTTGTAACCCGCAAACAATGGGATATAGTAACTTAATGACTTTTACAAAAATCTTTCAATAAAAAGTTTCCAGTTGAAGGAGACGTGCAAAACATGATAACAGATTTTCATGAATTATTTTCTGACTTCTTAAAAAAAGTCCATCCAGAAGCAGAACAAAAAAATATTTCTGAAGATACAATAAAAGAATGTTTTGATGAATTTATAAAGCTGTATCGTAATGAATTCTTGAAATCTCTTTACAAAGGAATGTATGAGGCTGTTGCTGAACACCGTTTATGGTCAGATGAGTTTACGGTTGGATTAGAAAAGAAATGGTTTCGAGCTTTTGTTGCATGTGATGCAATGAGTATTATTGCTGATGAAATATTGGGCGATTATATAAAAAAATACGAGTCAACTCCAATGCCATATCGTTTCATCACATTGGAATATATTGCAGGCAGAGCTTGTCAAGTATATCGCGAAATAGTTTGTTTGGCAAAACACGGGTTCGCAGATGGAGCCTTTGCTCGTTGGAGAACTCTTTATGAATTAGCTGTTATTGCATTATTCATCAATGAGTATGGTGATACAGTTGCAAAAAGTTATTATGATTTTAAGGATTTTGATTGCGGATATCAGAATTGGGCAATAGAGGCTAGTTGTTTTGCCAATCGTAGAAGAACTAGCAGAATCACATTTGCAGAAATTGAGCAAAAAACAGTATTGAATATAGATCCATGGATTAAACAACACAAGTTATCTCATAAAGTGGTACATGCAGCCCCTCAAGGCACTTTTTCAAAAATAGGAGACAAACATTCAGACCTGCATATTTTAACAGGAGCCTCGGATTATGGTTTAAATATTCCATTAAATAATGCAGTTATCTCATTTGCACAAATTTGTGTGACATTTTTAAACTTGAATATCTCTTCTCAAGCGTTCATCGGGATAATTGCTATAAAAAATTGGATACAGATTGTTGAAAAAGAAATCTATCAATGTGCGTATGAAGTTTTTGGAGATGAATATAAAAAAGAATACGAAGCAACAAAAGATTTAGCTTTCTTAACTGCTGAATCTCCCTACATGTAGAAGTTATGACGCCATCTGACGATTTGTCATATTTCCTTTTGGTTTGGAATGCTGTTACTATACTATGCATCTCCTTGAGATCGATCAGAAGAAGGATTGATTTTTCCGAAATACAATCCCTTTTTCAAATAATATCCCTGCAAAAAAACGGAGTAAGCTCTTTCCTTGCAAAGATCTTGCTCCGTTTTGTTTTTTGAGTAAAGGTTGTTTGTTCTGAAAAGCAAATTTCGCAAAACTCGAAAAATTCTCTGAATCAAAAAGTCTCTTGTTATGAATTGCGCGAATAAGGGGTCGACCTCTTGATTTTTTGAACACATGTCCTTTGCAAGTTTATTTTTGCATTATTGCTTAATTATAAACATGTTATATTAATAAAGGATTACAAAATGAATGTATAGCAGAGAAAAATTGACGATCAAAGGTCGAGCTTCTCGACGTGTGTTTCCGTCAAAAAATGCTCTCCAGACCAAAAGACCGGTCTTTTACTCCCCCGGAGAATTTACCGGGAGAAGGTCTGAAACACACCGTCATAAGAGAAAAGTGGAGATTCTCCGCTTTCGGGCAAAACGCGAGTTGAGCTCAAATTTACCCCCAAAACGAAAAAACCGACCAGAAGACTGGTCGGCGGAGAATTTTGAAAATGGTGGAGCTGGTGGGAGTCGAACCCATGACCTATACGATGCGAACGTATCGCTCTAGCCAACTGAGCTACAGCCCCATGTGTTGGACAGGTTTCCCTGCGACGTTCCTTAAAATAGCGTTTCTTTGGAGAAAATCAAGCAGAATTTTGAAAAAAATACGATAAAATTGGTTTGAGACGTGGAGAATTGCACGATTGGAGTTATCTTATTAATACGGCATGGGCCGTGTCGAACCTGAATAACCGGCTCGGTCCGGGGTTGAAATATGAAGAAGTCCGCCAAGCACGAACAAGATTTTTCGGAATCCATGGAAGCCGCCAGCGTCAATATCGGCGGCAGCGATTTCCCGGATTCCCTCGCTTCGTATCTCCAGCAGATCGGGAAACTCCCGCCGCTCCCCCCCGAGGAGCAGGAAAAACTCGGCAACGAAATCGATGCCGTCACCCGGGAACTGCGGTATCAGGTCCATAACTTCGGATTCGTCGCTCAGGAACATCTCCGCCTCCTCGACGAGTGCCTCCGGACCAATTCCGACCCCGCCGACTATTTCCTGCCTTCCTCTCTGCGGCGCGAAGAGATTTCCGGCGGCGAACTCCTCGCTCAGCTCTCGCTCTGGCGAAACGAGCTGAAAGCCCGTCATCAAGCGCTCTCCGCCGCTTTCAAGGCAGGGAAGTCGTACGACGCGGAACGAAAGGCGCTCGTGGAAGCGCTCCGCAAATTCGATATTTCCGGCGACCAGCTCGACGAATTCTTTCAGGTGGTCGTCGATTACGCCCGGTTGATTCAGCCGGGAATCGGCTTTAATCAACAGTTCCGCTTCGAGCCGGGCGAGGTCGATGAACGGCGCCGCCAGCTGCTGGAGGACCGCTTCCTCATGCGGTACCCCGAACTGGTCGTCGAAATTCGTAAACTGCTCGAAATTCATGAACGGCTCGAAGTGCTCCGCCAGAAGATGATCGAAGCCAATCTCCGGCTGGTGATCAGCATCGCTCAGAAATACCGCAACCGCGGTCTGCCGTTCAACGATCTTATTCAGGAGGGCAACCTCGGTTTGCTCCGGGCTCTCGAGAAGTTCGATTTCCGGCTCGGCAACAAGTTCAGCACCTACGCCAGCTGGTGGATCAAACACAACATTTCGCGTTCCATCGCCGAACAGTCCCGGGTGATCCGCATCCCCGCCCACATGGTCCACGCGATCAACTCCATGACCTGGGCCGAACAGCGGTTCATTCAGGCGCACGGGCGGGAGCCCGAAATCGAAGAGCTCGCCGCTCTGCTCGAAATGCCGGTCGCCCGGGTCAGCGCCATCCGGAAAATGGCCTGTCAGACCATTTCGCTTCAGGCGCCGATCGCCAACAGCGACGACGGCGCCATGCTGGAGGATCTGATCGCCGACGACAGCACCGGCAATCCGGTGCGGGAGTTCGCCCGCGGACTGCTCTATGAGAAATTGTATGAAATGCTGCGCACTCTGCCGGAACGCGATCAGCAGATCATCATCCTGCGGTTCGGTCTCTTCGGGCAGCCCAGTCTGCCGCTGGTGGATATCAGCCACCGCTTCAACCTGACCCGGGAACGGATCCGGCAGCTGGAGTCCAAGATCATCGAAAATCTCCGTTCGCCCGCCATGCTCAAGTATCTGGACGGCTGTGTTCAGACCGATTCCTGAGCGACGTTTCCCGTTTTTTCCGCGGAAAAGCGCCGCCGGAACTGGATTTTTCTCTCCGGGCGGCTATATTGAACCGATTATATACACGGGAATATGGAGTTATGGCTAATGTAACGATCGACGGCATCGCCAAGTCCTATCAGGCCGGGGTGCCGGTGTTGAAACCGATTCAACTGGAAGTCGCCGACGGAGAGCTCTTCTTTCTGCTCGGCCCCTCCGGCTGCGGAAAATCCACGCTGCTGCGGATTCTCGCCGGGCTGGTGAAGCCCGACGGCGGCGCCATCCGGTTCGACGGGCGCGACATCACTTCACTGCCGCCGGAAAAACGGCGGGCGGCGATGGTGTTCCAGAACTACGCGCTCTGGCCCCACCTCTCGGTCTTCGAAAACGTCGCGTTCGGACTGCGGGCCGAAGGGGTCGACCGGGCCACCATCCGCCGGGAGGTCACGGCCGCGCTCGAACTGGTCCAGCTCGCCGACTGCGCCGACCGCCGGGTGCCGTCGCTCTCCGGCGGCCAGCAGCAGCGGGTCGCTCTGGCCCGCGCTCTGGCGGTGAGGCCTGCTCTGCTGCTGCTCGATGAACCGCTCTCCAACCTCGACGCCCGGCTGCGTGACACCATGCGGCGCGAAATCCGGCGTATCTGCAAGGAGCGTCAGCTCACCGCCATCTACGTGACCCACGACCGGCAGGAGGCGCTCAGTATGGCGGACCGTCTCGCCGTGATGCAGGGGGGCGAAATCCGTCAGCTCGGGGCGCCGGAGGAGGTCTACCAGTTCCCGGTGGACCGCTTTGTGGCCGGATTTCTGGGCGACGCCAATTTCCTCACCGGCAAGGTGACGGAGGAGGGGCGTTTCTCCTCCGTCTTCGGGGAGTTCGATCTGCAGTGCCGCGGCATGAAACTGCAGGGAGGCGGCAACCTCACCGCCGCCATCCGGCCGGAACGGATTCGGGTGTACAATGAGCCCCGGCCGGGATCGTTCCCCGCTGTGCTGACCGAACGGAACTTTCTCGGCGAAAGTTGTGAGTGGAAGTTCGAGGCCGAAGGCATCGCGCTGGCCGTCTCCGAACTCGCCGCCCCCTCCCGCCGGCTCGGCGAAACGTACCAACTGGAATTCGACCGCGATCACCTGATCGCTCTCCGGGATTGATCATGATCAGAAAAATGCTGCTTGCCGCGCTGCCGGTGCTGGCTCTGCTGGCGATTCCGCTGCTGCTCCGTCCGGGGGCGGGGAGTCCCTCCGCCGTCGTTCCGGAAACGGAGGCGGAGAAAGGGAATCCGCCCGCGGAGGAGGTGGAGAAGCTGGTCATCATCTCCGCCCACAATGAATCGATCCGCTACGAATATGAGCAGGCGTTCCGGCGCTATTACCGTGAAAAGTTCGGGCGGGAGATCGAGCTGGATTTCCGTTCGCCCGGAGGGACCAGCGACATCGTCCGCTACATTGCCGACCGCTTCGAGGCGGAGTTTCGCCGGTACTTCGAGAGCGATCCGGCCAACGGCGAGTGGACCGATGAAATCGCCGCCGCCTTCGCCAATCCGCGAACCGACACCGATCCGGATGCCTCTCCGGCGGCGAAGCGGGCCCGCGCCCTCTTTCTCGCCTCGGAGGTCGGCATCGGCATCGACCTGATGGCCGGCGGCGGCACCTTCGACATGGCGCGTCAGGCGGCGCGCGGATACGCCGTCGACGGCGGCGTGAAGGAGCGCCATCCGGAACTGCTCTCGCCGGAGCTGATTCCGCCGCAGTTCGGCGGCGACAATCTCTACGACCCGCAGGGGCGTTACTACGGCGTGGTGCTTTCGACCTTCGGCATCTGCTACAACCGGGACCGGGTGGCCGAGTTGAGCGACCCGACTCCGCCCGCGGCCTGGCGGGATCTCGGGCAGGCGCGGTTCTTCAACACGCTGGTGCTGGCGGACCCGTCGAAATCCGGTTCGGCCAACAAATGTTTCGAAATCATCATTCAGCAGTGCATGGCCGAGGCCGGTTCGCCGGAGAAGGGGTGGGAGAACGGGCTGAACCTCATTAAACAGATTTTCGGCAACGCCCGAAACCTCACCGATGCGGCCGGAAAGGTTCCGCACGACGTGGCGACCGGCAACGCCGCCGCCGGAATGGCGATCGATACCTACGGATTCACCGAGCAGGAGTGGAACGCGCTTCAGTTCGACGACAAACCGCACTTCTTCTACGTCGCGCCGAAGGGAGGAACGGCGGTCTCCGCCGACCCGGTGCAGCTGCTGCGCGGCGCGCCGAACCGTCCGGCGGCGCAGGCGTTCATCGACTTCCTGCTTTCTCCGGAGGGGCAGAAACTGCACGCGTTCAAGGTCGGGACGCCCGGTGGGCCGCGCAAGCACGCGCTCCGGCGGCCGCCGATCCGCCGCGACCTCTACCAGGAGAAGTACCGCGAATTCCGTTCCGACCCGGACTACAACCCCTACGAATCGGGGGCGAGTTTCACCTACCGCCCGGCGTGGACTGCGCCCTACTACAGTCTGCTCCGCATTCTGCTGCGCTGCATCGCGCTGGAGCCGCAGCCGGAACTGCAGGCGGCGTGGAAGGCGATCATCGAGGCGGGCGGGCCGGAGAAGGTGCCGCAGGCGTATGCCGCATTCTGCCGGCTGCCGTTCCCCTATTCCGGTGCCGCGGAAGCCGCCGCCGCGCTCCGGGGTGAGAGCGGACTTTCTGCTGTTGAGGTGGCGGCGCTCTGCCGGAAGTGGAGCGATCAGGCCCGGCACAACTATCTGGAGGCCGCCCGGCTGGCGCGGGAGGGAAAATGACACCGCTTCGTTTTATACAATATCTTCTGCTCGGCGCGGTCGCGCTCTTTCTGCTGCTCTTTCTGGTCGGCCCGGTCTACACCGTGGTCGAGGTGGGGCTGGACTGGCAGCTGCTGCGCGAAGTGTTCCGCAGTTACATCTACGTCGAGGGGCTGTGGAACAGTTTCCTCATCGCGCTGGTGACCACCGGCATGGTGTTCGTGATTTCGCTCCCGCTGGCGTTGCTCTATGACCGGTATGAGTTCCCGCTCAAGAGCTGGTGCAGTCTCTTGATGATGCTGCCGATGATTCTGCCGCCCTTCGTCGGAGCGCTCGGATTTCAACAGATTCTCGGCCACTACGGCGTGGTCAATACTCTGCTGGTGCGGATGGGATTTCCGGCGGTGGATTTTCTCGGCGGGGAGGGGAGGTTCTGGTCGGTCTGTCTCATTGAGGCGCTCCACCTCTACCCGATTCTCTACCTCAATCTGGTGACCGCGCTCGGCAACGTCGATCCGGCGCTGAACGAGGCGGGGCGCAACCTCGGCGCCGGGTGGTGGATGCGCTTCACCCGGATTACGCTGCCGCTGCTCAAGCCGGGCATTCTCGCCGGCGGGAGCATCGTGCTGGTCTGGAGTTTTACCGAACTCGGCACGCCGTTGATGTTCGGCTACAACCGCACCACCGCGGTGCAGATCTTCAACGGAATCATGGAGCTGGAAACCAATCCGGTCCCCTACGCACTGGTGGTTGTGATGCTCTTTTTTGCGGCGGTGATGTACCTCGCCGGAAAGTTCGCGCTGGGCGGCAACGCGGCGAACTCCTCGGTCAAAGGCAGCGCCGGGAGTTCCGCTCTGCCTCTTGCCGGGTGGCGCCGTTTTCTGCCGACGGCGGCATTCCTGCTGGTGAGTTTCCTCGCGGCTCTGCCGCATATCGCGCTGGTTCTGACCGCGTTTACGATGCGCTGGTACGGGACGGTTCTGCCGGAGGGATTCACGCTTCTCCACTTCGAAAACGCGCTTTCGAACAAGGTGGTGGTGCCGAGCATCATCAACAGTCTGCGTTACGCCCTTCTCGCGATGCTCTTCGCTGTGGCGGCCGGCGTTCTTACCGCGCTCGCCGCGGTGCGCTGGAAGTTGCGCGGCAGTGCGCTCGCCGATTTGCTGGCGATGCTGCCGCTGGCGGTACCGGGGATTGTGATCGCCTTCGGCTTCCTCGGCATGTCGGTCAAATACCGCTGGGCGGCGGAGTACTTCAACCCGGTGGAGAATCCGATGTGGCTGCTGGCGGTCGCCTACGCGGTGCGGCGGCTGCCTTACGTGGTCCGGTCGGTCAGCGCCGGGCTGGAGCAGACCCCTGAGGAACTGGAGAACGCCGCGCGCAACTGCGGCGCCGGTCCGTGGCGGGTGTTGCGCAAGATCACGTTGCCGCTGGTGCTGGCGAATGTGATCGTCGGGGCGCTGTTCGCTTTCAGTTTCTCGATGCTGGAGGTCTCCGATTCGCTGATTCTGGCGCAGAAGGCGCAGTATTACCCGATCACCCGGGCGATCTACGAGCTGTCGCAGATCCTCGGCTCCGGGGCATACATCGCGTGCGCGTTCGGCGTCTGGGCGATGCTGTTTCTGGCGGCGACACTGGCGGCGGCGGGGGCGATGCTGGGGCGGAAGATCGGGTCGATCTTCCGGCTGTAGCGTGACGGCGTGGAATGATGGGAGATCAGGCAGGAGAAAACGGTTTAATGAGAACGGAACTCTTTCAGCAGATCCGGGCGATTCTTGTATTGCCTTTCACTGTTACCGTCGTGATTCCGACGTTTCTGTGGTTTACCTTTACTGCACCGAATGAAGCGTGGAAAAGCTGGCTGCTGCTGCCGGCTCTCCTGCTGGGCGGAGTTGGATTGTGGCTGCTGTGCTGGACGATCACGCTTCTGGTGCGGGTCGGAAAAGGAACTCTCGCCCCGTGGAATCCGACTCGGAAACTGGTGGTCTGCGGGCCCTACGCCCATGTTCGCAATCCGATGCTGAGCGGTGTGTTCATGATTCTTCTTGCCGAGGCGATTGGTGCGCAATCCGGCGCGATTGCACTCTGGTTTTTATTGTTCGTGCTGATCAATGCGGTTTACTTTGTCTATTCCGAGGAGCCGGGACTGCGCAAACGCTTCGGTGCCGAATACGAGGAGTATTGTCGGCATGTCCCCCGCTATCTGCCGCGCCTGACTCCGTGGAAACCATGAGCCGGGCTGGATGAAAAAAAACTGCAGCAGGAGCTTGACGCTTTGCTGCAGTTTTCTTTTTTCCCTGAACGGAGGAGTTATTTCATCGTCAGGACCACTTTGCCGATGTTTTCACAGCGGCGGAGCACGCCGTGCGCTTCGTTCACCTGCTGAATCGGGAACACCGCGTGGATGTTGGTGACCAGTTTCCCGGCGGTGAAGAGCGGCCAGAGCTCCCGCTGCAAGGCGTGCAGGATGTTGCTCTTCTCCTCCGGAGTGCGGCTGCGCAGGGTGCTGCCGATGAGCCGGATGCGTTTCCGCCAGACCGTTTCGAGGTTGATGGTGGTCTCCGCGCCGCCCATCGTGGCGATCATGATCCAGCGCCCGCCGAAGACCATGTTGCGGAAGCATTCGCCCATCAGCTTGCCGCCGATGCAGTCCAGCGCGACGGTCGGCGGATGCGCTTCGATCACCGGGCGGACATCCTCCTTGCGGTAGTCGAGCACGTAGTCCGCGCCGAGGCGGCGGACGAATTCCGCCTTCTCCGGCGAGTCGATCGTGGTGATGACCTCCGCCCCCATCTGCTTGGCGAACTGAATCGCCGCCAGTCCGACGCCGCTGGCTCCCGCCTGCATGTAGAAGACGTCGCCCGGCTTCATGCCGCCGGCCTCCTGCTTCAAGTTGAGGTAGACCGTGCACCACACCTCCGGCAGCGAGGCCGCTTCAATCATCGAAAGCCCTTCCGGAATCGGGATGACCATGCCCGCCGGCACCGTGACCTTCTGCGAATAGCCGCCGCCGCCGAGCAGGGCGCACACCTTGTCGCCGGGTTTCACCGCCGCGTCCGCCGGGGCTTCGAGCACCACGCCGGAGACTTCGAGACCGCACCACTGCGGCCAGTCCGGCGGCGACGCGTAGCAGCCGTCCTTCTGCATCAGGTCGGCGCGGTTGACCGCCGCCGCGTGGACGTCGATCAGCACTTCGCCCTCTTTGCGGACCGGATCCGGCACCTCGCTCCAGACGAAGTTCTGTTTGTCGTCAAAAATCATTGCATACATGGGTTACCTCCATTGAGTGTATCCGGCTGCCGCCAGAGTGATTTCGTGTACCAGATAGTCGTGATCGTAACTGTAAGTGCTCTGCGCCTCGCCGCGGATCACCTTCGCCAGCTCTTTGAACTGCTCCACATACCGGTCGGTCTGCGGCAGGAAGCGGAGGGTGTGTTCGCCTGCCGGGAAACTCCCGGAGTTCTCGCCGAGCGAGAGCGAAAGCTCCACCGGACGGCCGTCGAACCGCTCCAGCGGGCTGAATTCGATCACCCCCTTGCTCCCGGCGATCCGCATCCGGCGCTGGCACCCGGGCGCCCTGCTGCTGGAACGCAGCGTCACCGAAGCGTGCGGATACTCCAGCACCGCCATGCAGCTGTTCCGGATAGTTTCCGGGCAGCCGGGGGCGGATTTCAGGAAGGGGGTCACCTTCTCCGGGCGGCCCATGGCGGCGGCGACGAAGTCGATCAGGTGACAGCCGAGGTTGTACATGATTCCGCCCCGGAACTTACCGATGTACTCCTGGTACTCATCGCCGCCGTAGTTGTGGTTCATGTCGGCTTCGATTTCGAACACCTCGCCGATCAGCTTCTCCCGGATTGCGGCGATGCAGAACTGAAACGCCGGGTTGCCGCGGAACATGAATCCCATCTGGAACGGCAGATTCCGTTCGCGGCAGCCGTCGAGCAGTTTGCGGTAGAGGGCAAGGTCTTCGCCCGCCGGTTTGTCCATGTGCATGGCCAGGTTGTGCTCCATGCAGCGGAGCGCGGTCGGCACGAGTTCGTTGTTCGGCACCTCCACTGCGACCGCCTGCAGGCCGGGATAGTTCAGCACCTCCTCTTCGGTCATCCACTTCAACCCTTCATAGGGCTGAAGGTTTTTCCCGGAAAATTTCGGCGTGGTCGAGGTGGCGTTGTCGTCGACGACGCCGACGATTTCAAACAGCTCCGGCAGTCGGCGCAGTGCGGTGATCTTGCCGGAGGCGTGTTCGTGACAGACGCCGATCTGAGCGATTTTGATCTTTTCCATCGGGAACGTCTCCGTCATTTCTTCCATTCGGTGTAGCCGGAAACGGCGAGAACCGTCTTCTGGACCAGGTGCTCGTGCTCCAGCGTGTAGGGATTCTGCTTCTCGCCCCGGAGGTACGCCGCGAAATCCTCCAGCTGGTCGATGTAGCGGTCGCGCATCGGGCCGAAGGTGAGCATGTGTTCCCCCGCGGCGAAGGATTCGTTCCCCTCCTTGAGGAAGAATCGCGCCGAGAGCGGCGTGTCGTTGAACTTCGGGTAGGCGATGTAGCCCTGTTCGAGCGGGCAGAGTTCGAAGGTCGCGTTGGTGCCGCTGACGAAGAGGCGGCGGGAACGCTGACCGTCCGCCTGCTGCAGCGCGGTCTGGATCGTGGCGATCGTCTTCGGATAGAGCAATACCGCGTGGCCGTTGTCGTTGAGGCCGTCCGCATCGAGCTGCTGCTGGAAGGAGACGATCCGGTCCGGCGCGCCGAGCATCGAGATGAGGATGTCGACCAGGTGCGAGCCGAAGTCGAAGATGCCGCCGCCCCGGTAGGTGGAGAGCCACTGGCGGAACGGCTGACTGTCCCGCCCCCGGCTCATCGAGGTGTAGACTTCGAAGATCTGCCCGAACCACCCTTTGCGGGCGGCTTCGATGCAGAACTGGATTGCCGGATTGCCGCGGAACATGTAGGCCATCTGCAGAATGACGTGGTTTTTGCGGCAGAGGTCGAGCAGTTTGTCGAACTCCTCGAGGTTTTCGCCGCCGGGCTTGTCCATGTGCATGGGGAGGCCGCGTTCGGCGCAACGCATGGCGGTCGGCACAAGTTCGGTCATCTCGGTCTCCACCGCGACGGCGTCGAGGCCGGGATAATTGAGAATCTCATCCTGCGACATCCACCGCAGCCCCTCGTAGCAGGCGCGCCGCCCGAAGGTTTCGCGGTCGGCGGGGGATTCCGCGCAGACGCCGACGATCTCGAATTCGTCGGGCATGGTGCGCATCGTCGCCATCTTGCCTTCGGCATGCTCGTGGCGGACGCCGATCTGAGCGATTTTGAGTCTCTTTTTCATCTTGATTCTTCCTGGATTTCAAGGGGAATGATGTTACGCCAGAGTCGTCCAGTCGAAGACGATTCCCATCGGCGGATTCTTCTCTTCCGCGAGCATCCGGTAGATTTCGTGCGCCTTCTGCGGGGAGACGATCTCCGAAATGATCGGACTGGCCTTGATCTTGCCGTTGGCGACCAGTTTCAGAAAGGCGCGGTAATCGTCCTGCTCGGTCCAGTGGTACGGGGCGGATTCCAGCTTTGCCCGGCTGTGGGTGTGCGCGCCGAAGAGCTGGACGCCGCGCCGGTGCACGTATTTGTAGAAGTCGATCGGCACGTCGGAAACCCGGGTGCAGCCGAGCAGGGCAATCCGCCCCTCCCAGGCGACGTACTCCAGCGCCTGCTGGAGCGCGGCGGCGCTGCCGGTGACTTCGACGATCGCCCGGACCCCTTCGCCGCCGGTGATCTCGCGGATCTGGTCGAGGTAGTCCTTGTCGCCGGGGTTGAGCGCGTAGTCCGCGCCGAGCTTCATCGCCAGCGCGCGCCGTTCGGGCGAGAAGTCGGAGACGATCATCGGCACCGCACCGCAGAGCAGGGCAACCTGCAGCGCGAACACGCCGAGAATGCCCTGACCGGCGACCATGGCGCTTTCGCCGATTTCGAGATGGAGCTTGCGCACGCCGTTGAAGGAGAACGAGGCGATGTGGGCGAATGCGGCGTCGAGCATGCTCACCTTCTCCGGAATGCGGACCAGATTCTCATCTTTGACCGAATAGAGCTGGTGTCCCGCCCAGTTGACCACCACCCGGTCGCCGACTTTGACTTTGCTGACCGCGTCGCCGACCTGAACCACTTCCCCCGCGCCGCAGTAGCCCGGCATGTAGGGGAAGGTGGAGTGGGCGTTCGGCATATCCATCGACCAGGCGCGTTCGGTGCCGGCGCTGACCACGGTGTAGAAATTGCGGATCAACACCTGATCCGGCTTGAGTTCCGGAGTCTCCGTCTCCTTGAGCGTCGCGTTGCTGACCGACTCCATGATGATCTGATAGTTCTTCATCGCATGTTCTCCTGGGTGGATTGGTTTTCAAGGCTGGAGCAGCAGCCGGCCGCCGTCGATTACGTGGGAGGAACCGGTGATGAAGGCCGCCTTGTCCGAGCAGAGGTAGAGGATGAAATCGACCAGTTCGATCGGTTCCGCCGCCCGGCCGAGCAGGGTTTTCATGTTCGCCATGCCGGGGCGGGTCAGCACCGGCCCCGGAATCACACAGCAGGCGCGGACGTTGTACGGCGCGCCCAGAATCGCCAGCGACTTGGTCATGCCCTTCATGGCGCTCTTCTCCGCCGAGTAGTCGAGCGAGGGGCCGTTGCCGCCCTGTTCACCGGTCACGGAGCCGAAGTTGATGATGACGCCGCGGCGGCGCTCCATCATGCCGCCGAGAATGGCGCGGCAGCAGTAGATGGCGCCGCGCAGATTGACGTCGAGCCCCCAGTCGATCACCTCGATCGGGAGTTTCTCAAAGCTGGCGTAGTTGTTGCAGCAGCGACCGGACATGCCGCCGGCGCAGTTGAGCAGAATGTCCACCGAGCCGAAGGTTTCGACCGCCTTTTTCTCCGCCTGTTCCACTTCGGGATACTTGCGGATGTCCACCACCAGCGGCAGGACGTTGCCGCCTGCGGCGCGGATTCCCTCCGCCGCCTTTTCCAGCGCCGCCTGATTGACGTCGCACAGCACGACGTTTGCGCCCGCTTCCGCCAGCTTCTGCCCGGAGAGCAGGCCCATGCCGGAGGCGCCTCCGGTGATGAATGCGGTTCTTCCTGTGAATTCCATATTTCGATCTCCTTCGCGTTGCCGTTCGCGCCGCCGCCTCTCGCGGCGGTATGTTTTCTGCTCTGGAATATAGTATATTCGGTTTTCGGCTCCGGAACAACCGCCCTTTTGACTTCTTTCTGAAAAAAATTGCGCAAACAGCGATTTGTTTTCACAAAAATCGTGTTATATTGTAAATGAATCATAAAAAAGGAAAATACGGTATGAAAATTCAGGAAATCGCCCGGCTGGCGGGGGTTTCGACCGCCACGGTCTCCCGGGTGTTCAGTCACCATCCGAGCATCCGGCCGGAGGTGAGGGAGCATGTGTTCGCCGTCGCCCGCCAGTACGGATACCACCCGCGCCTCTCGACCCGGCAGCGGAACGTGGTGATCATCACGCCGTACAATTCGGTCTATCCGGTGCAGAGCTGTGTGGATATGATTCTGATGGCGCTGACGCAGGAGCTGCCGAAACGGGGGTTCCGGCTGGAGATTCTGCCGGTCAACAACCGCGAACGGCTCGACAGCATCCAGTTCTGCGCGGCGGTGGCGATCGGGGCGGAACCGGCGGAGTTCGCCGACTGGGGGGCGCGGTTCCCGGTGCCGCTGGTCATCGTGGACCGCGAGGGGGAGAGCGGCGCCTCCGACATTCATTTCGTCCATTCGGATGAGGAGCAGGGGATGCGGATTGCGGTGGATCACCTGTTCCGCAGCGGCTGCCGCCGGATCGGCTGCATCGTTCACGGCTCCCCCGGCACCGGCAACACCGACCGGCGCTGTGCGGCAATCCGCCGGGCGCTGGAGGAGCGGAGTCTTCCCGCGGCGGATTCCCTGATTCTCTGCTCCGGACCGGGGTCGGAAACCTATGTCGAGCTGATCGGCAAACTGCTCCGGCAGGGGGTGGACGCCCTCTTCTGCCCGGGCGGAAACGCCGGAATCGTCTCGCTCTACGCCTTCTCGCTCTACAACCGCCGGGTGCCGGACGACATCTCGCTGATCGCTTCGGAGCAGACCTTCTTCTCGCGCTACGCGGTGCCGCCGCAGACCACCATCACCCCGGATTATCCGGCGATGGCGTCGGCGACGGTCGATATCATCGAAGCGCGGCTCGACGGACAGACGGCGCCGCCGTCGGTGGTGCTTCCCTACAGTCTGCTCTCGCGCGAAAGCGTCGCCATCCGCTGAAAACGGCGCCTCAGAGCGATTGGACGATCCAGCCGCCCGGCGGCAGCGCCGCCCGTTCTTTCACTCCCGGAACGGAGAACTCCGTTTCCGCGGGGGCGGCGCTCAAATTGACCGCCACAAGAAGGCTCTCCTCCGGCGTGCGACGGAGGTAGGAGAGCACCTGTTTCGGGGTGCTGTTGTCGACTTTGACCACTTCGCCGCTCTGCAGGGCGCGGCTGTCGCGACGCAGTTGGACCAGTTCGCGGATCAGTTGCATCCGGCCTTCGCCCGCCGGAGTGAGGCCGCGCGCCCAGTCCACCACCAGATTTTTGCCGGTGAAGCGGTTACTGAAGAGCGAGTGCCGTCTGCCGTCGGCCACCTCCTGTCCGTTGTAGAGGAAGGGCACGCCGTTCATGGTGAAGAGCACGGCGAGCGCGGCATCGACCATGGCGTTCCTGCCGTTTCGTTCCGGACGGGCGTCGTAGTTGTCGCTGGCGATGTCGTGGTTGTCAAAACAGCGCAGGAAGCAAAGTCCCGGTTCGCGGTAGAGCGGGTGCTCCTCCCACATCGTCCAGAACTCTTCGGCGGTTTTCTCCCCTTTCAGGATGTCGTTGAGGAGAAAACTGAAGGCGAAGGAGTAGTTGGCGTCGAACGCGGACTTCTGGTCCTCGGCCGGGGTGCTCTCGCTTTCCGCCAGCAGGAGGGAGGCGGGTTTCCAGCGCTCCATGCGGCGGCGACCCTCCTCCCAGAAGTCGAGCGGAACCGCACCGCTCACGTCGCAGCGGTAGCCGTCGACGTCGAATTCGCGGAGGAAGTACTCCATATTGCTCCAGAGGTACTCCCGAAGCTCCGGGTTGTCGAAGTTCAGCTGCGGGAAGTGCCATCTGCCGTTGACCGGATTGCCGTTTTCATCGCGTTTCACGAAATCCGGATGCTCTTCCAGACAGCGTGCGGCAGGTCCGCAGTGAAAATAGACCAGGTCGAGCAGCACCCGGAGCTTGCACCGGTGGGCGGTGCGGACGAAATTTCGCAGATCCTCGTCGGTGCCGTACTCCGGGTCGATGGCGAAGTAGTCGCTGAGCCGGTAGGGATTCTTCGGGTTTTCCATGCCGGACTGCCGCTGACGTTCGCTCCAGAACTCCCGCCGCTCATCCCCGTCGGCCAGCACGACCGGGCAGAGGTAGACCACGTCGACGCCGAGCGAGGCGATGTGCGGCAGCAGCTGTTCCGCCGCGGCCAGCGTGCCGTCAAGCGTGAAGCTGCGCAGAAAAATTTGATAGAGAACACTTCCCTTCGACAGTCGATTTTTTTGCCCGTCCATGAAAACATCTCCTTGTATTGAGCTTGATCTGCCCTATATTATACTGGAATTCACCGTTTCCGGCAATGGCTGGAGTGACGATTTTTTTAACCGATGTGATGAAATGACCGATTGGGAAAACCGGGCGAGAACCATTCCGAATCCCGAGAACTATTTCCGGGGGCGCTCCATCGCCGCCGGATTCCGGCTGCCGGGGAGCATCCTGCTCTATTTTCACGACTATCCGCATGAGAAGACCATCATCAGCACCCGTTACATGCTGATCATTCCGACGGTGCCGCTGGAGTATCAGGTGGCGGGATCCCCGGTTCCGCTGACGCCGGGGGAGGCGCTGCTGGTGCACCCCTTTCTGCAACGGAGCGTGCCGGAGCGGAGTTGCCGCTGTGACCGGCTGATCGTCTCCTTTGAGGCGGAGGGGGATGAGGATTACCTGCCGCCCGATCCGGTGATGCAGCTGACGGAAACCGCTTCGCTCCATGTCGGCCGCCTGGTCGACCGCTACCTTGCCGAAGATACGCTGGGGGCGCTCTTCGAACTGGTCCTTCTGCTGCGGGAGCTGGGGCGTTCTCCGGCCGGCCGGAAACTGCCGTCGCTCTCGCCGCCGGTGAGCCGGGTGCTCCACCAGATCAATCAGGAGCCGGTCCAGCCGGTTTCCATCAAGGAGCTGGCGGACTTCTCCGGACTCTCCGCCAGCCATCTGCGCTGGCTCTTCCGGCAGGAGATGGGGATCTCCCTCGGCGAATATCTCACAAAACAGCGGCTCACCGGGGCGCGGCGGCTGCTGGAGGAGAGTTCTCTGCCGGTCGGGGAGATCGCCCGGCGGTGCGGGTTCGGTTCGATCTACGCTTTCAGCCGCTTCTTCCGCCGGGAGGCGGGGATGTCGCCCCGCGCCTACCGGCTCTCGGAACGGCGGAGCCGCCGCTCCGCTTCCGGTTCCGACGCGAGCCGGCTCCAGTAGCTTTCGGCGTGCTCCCGTATCGCGAAGTCGAGAAACTCCCGGAATTCGTTCCAGGTGGCGAGGTAGGAGATCTTCGCCCGCACCGGTCCGGGGAAGCCGCGCCCCCGGAAGTAGTCGTGCAGCACTTTGCGCGCCATGCACATCGCGCTCGTTTCCCCGTAGAGTTCGACCATTCCGGCGATGTGCCGCTCCACCAGAAGTTGCCACTCTTCGAGTGTCGGCGGCGTGTAGGTTTCCCCGTCCGTGAGTTCGCGGAAGAGCCACGGATTGCCCATCGCGCCGCGCGCGAGCATCACCGCGCCGCAGCCGGTTTCGCGCCGGATTTCCCGGTATTTCGCCAGGGAGGTCACGCCGCCGTTGGCGATGATCTGCAGTTCCGGCAACGCCTCGCGCACCGTCCGGATGATGTCGAAGGCGACCGGTCCGGCGTAGAACGCCTCCCGGATTCTGCCGTGGATGGTGACCGCCCGCGCGCCCAGCTCCGCGAGACCGCGGACCAGTTCGAGCGTCGGCACCGGGTCCTCCGCCGTGACGATCCGGATCTTTGCCGTGACCGGGTGGCGCGACCGTTCGGCGAGAATACGGAAACAGGCGAGCGCTTGTTCCCGGTGACGGCCGAGTTCGGCACCGGCGCCCTTCTTCACCACCTTCGGCACCGGGCAGCCGAGGTTGAAATCCAGCAGGGAGAAGTCGTACTCATTGAGCACATCCACCGCTTTTTTCAGAAATTCATGGTCGGCGCCCACCAGCTGAACGCCGAGAAACTCCTCCTCCTCGCCGCGCAGAAGCATCCCTTCGGAGCGTTTCCGGGCGTAGGCGAGCGAAGCGGCGTCCACCATCTCCGTGAAAGCGAAGCGGCAGCCGCACTCCCGCGCCGCGCGGCGGTAGGGCAGATCGGTGTAGCCGGAGAGCGGCGCGAGTATCAGCGCGTCCGGCGGATAGAGTGCCGTGGTATGGTTCATTGGTTGCGTTCCATTTCCCGCTGGAGCCGGCGGAGCGCCTGATTCTGAATCTGGCGCACCCGTTCGTTGGTGCAGTGAAGCATCGCGCCGACTTCGTCGAGGGTGCGGACCGGTTCGCCGTCCAGCCCGAACCGGTACTGAATCACCTTCCGCTCCCGTTCCGAGAGGGTGCCGAGCAGGGCGAGCAGCTGTTCAATGTCCTCCAGCTGAACCATCTCCTGATCCGGCGCGGGCGAAGCGTCGTCGGAGACGAAGTTGATGAATTCCCCGCCGTCCGGATCGGCATCCGAAACCGGCGCGTTCAGCGACTGGGTGTCGGCGGTGCTGTTGCGCCGGAGACGGGTCACGGTCAGCAGCGGCAGATTCGCCTTGCGCGCCACCTCCTCGTCGGAGGGATCGCGGCCGAGCGATTCGGTCAGCGTCTTCACCGCCCGCCGGATTTTGCGCAGATTCATCTGCGTGCCGATCGGAACCCGGATGGTCCGGGTCTGTTCGGCAAGCGCCTGGCGGATCGCCTGTTTGATCCACCACGCGCTGTAGGTGCTGAAGCGCGCCCCCTTCGCCGGATCGTACCGGCGGGCGGCGGTCATCAGCCCGCGGTTGCCCTCCGAGACCAGGTCGTCCCACGAGAGCCCGCGGCCGATGAAGTCGTTGGCGATCTTCAGCACCAGCCGCAGGTTCGCCTCAATGAGGGCGTTGACCTCCGCTTCGCTGCGCGGACTTTTTTTCTCTTGTTCCATTCGGGGTACCCTCTCTCTCCTCCTCCGAACGGGAGATGCCGCGATCAGATCTGATCGAGCGTCCCCTTGTACTCGCGCAGCAACGCTTCGAGCGGAATCTCTTCCGTCCCGCGGCTGCCGCGGAGCACGAGCTTTTGTTCCGGAATCACCTTGCCGACCTCGGCGAAGACGACGCCGGCAAGCATCGTTTCAAATTCCTGCTTCTTCTCCGGCGGAACCGTGGCGACGAACCGGCTGTTCGACTCCGAGAAGAGCACTTCCAGTTCGGAGCAGTTCTCCGCCGGAATCGCGCCGAGATCGATCTCCAGCCCGAGCCGGCCCGCCATCGCCACCCGGGCGAAGGCGACACCCAGCCCGCCGAGCGCCGGCGTGGTCAGCGAGTGCACCAGCTCCGCGTCGGTCGCGTTCGAAACCGCACGGTAGGTCGCCAGCGCGCGTTCGGCATCCACCTTCGGCACGTTGTTGCCGGTCGCGCCGAGCATCGCGAAGTATTCGCTCCCGCCCAGCTCCGGACGGGTCATGCCGATCACGTAGACCAGATCGCCCGCCTTCTTCGCATCCGGCGTGACCGCCTTGGTCACATCGTCCATCTTCGAAATCACGCTGAAGAGCAGCGACGGCGGAATCGAAATCTTGCGCCCGCCGCGGGTGCTGTCGTTCTTCATCGAGTCCTTGCCCGAAATGCAGGGCACCATGAACTTCTTCGTGTAGTCGGCCAGCGCCTGGTTGGCGCGGACCAGCTGGGCGAGCTTGTATTCGCCGTCGGGAGTCTTCTCGCTCTGCACCGGGTCCGGCCAGCAGAAGTTGTCCAGCCCGGCGGTCCGGTCGATTTTGCCGCCGACCGCCACCACCCGGCGGATGCCCAGGTCGATGCAGCTCGCCGTCATGTGATAGGTGTCGATGTCGCTGTAGCGCGGCAGAATCGCCGACGAGAGAATCACCCCTTCGCGGCTCAGCGGCTCCACCATCGTCACCGTGGCGTCGCCCGCCACGTCGCGGCATTTGCCGATGAACGGCTTGACCACGCTCAGCCCCTTGACCTCGTGGTCGTACTGACGCGCCTTGTATTCATCCGAACAGATGTTCAGCCGCCCCATCATCGCGACGAGATCTTCGCCCGCCTTGCGCGAGGAGAGATCCGGTTCGGGGAAGTGCGGCGCCTTCCAGCGGGCGCGCAGCGAGAGCCGCGGCAGTCCGCCGTGCATGAATTCGATGTCGAGCAGAGCGACCGTGCGCCCGTTGTACTGGATGTGGAACTTGCCGTCGTCGGTGAATTCGCCGAGCACCGAAACCTCGACGTCGCGCTCCTTCGCCAGCTGCCGGAATTCGTCGATCTTCTCCGGCGGCACCGCGAAACTCATCCGCTCCTGCGCCTCGGAGACCAGGATCTCCCACGGCTGCAGGCCGGCGTACTTGACCGGCGCCAGCGCCAGATCCATCCGGCAGCCGTTGCAGAGCTCCGCCATCTCGCCGACGCTCGAGGAGAGGCCGCCCGCGCCGTTGTCGGTGATGAAGCGGTAGAGGCCGCGCTCGCGCGCTTCATGGATGAAGTCGCCGAGCTTCTTCTGGGTGATCGGGTCGCCGATCTGAACCGCCTGCACCGGACTGTCCTTGTGCAGCTCTTCGCTCGAGAAGGTCGCGCCGTGAATGCCGTCCTTGCCGATCCGGCCGCCGCCCATGACGATCAGGTCGCCCGGTTTGATTGTCTTGCTTGCGCCGCGGACGCCGTGCACCATCTTCGGCAGCGTGCCGACCGTGCCGCAGTAGACCAGCGGTTTGCCGATGTAGCGCTCGTCGAAGTACTCCCAGCCGTTCCCGTAGGGGATGCCGGACTGGTTGCCGCCGTCGATCACCCCTTTGTGGACGCCGTCGCGCAGCCGCCGCGGGTGGAGCAGCCCCTCCGGCACATCCTTCTCGTCGGTGAACGGCGAACCGAGGCAGTAGCCCCAGACGTTGATCAGGAGGTCGGCTCCCTGGCCGGTGCCGAGCGGGTCGCGGTTGACGCCGACGATGCCGGTCATCGCGCCGCCGTAGGGATCGAGCGCCGACGGGCTGTTGTGGGTCTCGACCTTGTAGACCAGGTCGATCTTGTCGTTGAAGTCGATTACGCCGGCGTTGTCGCTGAAGACCGAGACCAGCCAGTCCACCTTGTCGGCGATTTCGCGGGTGCTCTTCTGAATGAAGGTCTTGTAGCAGGAGACGATCTCCTGCTTCTCGCCGTTCTCGAGATTTTCGTAGTCGATCTTCGCGCTGAAAATCTTATGTTTGCAGTGTTCGCTCCAGGTCTGGGCGAGCACTTCGAGTTCGACGTCGGTCGGATTGTGCCCGAGGCCGTACTTCTCCCGGTTCTGCGCCTGGCGGAAGTAGCCTTGAATCGCCTTCATCTCCTCCAGCGACAGCGCGAGGATTCCCTTGCGGCTGATCTCCAGAAGCTGATCGTCGGGAACCTCCAGATTGTATTCGTGCACCTCGCCGCCCTGACGGCCGTTGACCATCGGCAGATTGAGCGGAATGCCGTTCGCCGCCTCTTCGCCGGAGAGCACCAGCACCGACTGGATCAGCTCGTTGGCGAGCAGTTTCGACCCGATGGTCTCGGCCTCTTCGCGGGTCAGTTTCGGGCCGTAGAGGAGGTATTCGGTCGAGCTGAAGATGTGCTCGTCTTCACGGAGTTTCCGGCCGAGGATGTCGCCGACCGCCGCCCGGGCGCTGCGCCCGACGTTGTCGGTGACGCCGGGCTTGAACCCGACGGCCACGAGGTAGTCGCACTCCGGCAGCGGCTCGAAGTTGCTCGATTTGGCCGCACCGACCCGCCAGCCCTGCAGAACCGGATTGTACAGCAGCGAAGCGACCCGGCGCGCCTCCTCTTCGGTGAGCGAGGCGCTCACGGTGTAGACGTCGCGGCTCCACACCTTTTCGACCGGAAAGCCGAAGAATTTTGCAATCTGTTTTCTTACGCCTTCGCCGCGCGCGTCACTCCACTGCGGGAGCGGCGAAATTTCAATCCGATAATTCATTGCCCAAAACCTTTCCACATGAACTCAAGAGAGATAGTTTCCCCATAATTTACACCCGAACCGGAGCGGATACAAACGGCGATTCCCGAATATCGGGAAAAAGGGCGGGCAACTACGGGGTGCGGCCGAGTTCGACGACCGTCTGGTAGAGGGATTCCCGCTCCCGGGAGTTCTTTTCCGCTGCCGGATTTTCCGCCGCGTGCCAGAGCTTCGTCGCCTCCTGCTGGAGTTTCAGCGCCGTCTCCGGGTGGCCGAGCCGCCACTCCAGCAGCGCGCGGGTGGTCGTCACCGAAGCGCGCAGGGCCGGTGACGCCTCCTTCGGCAGCGTGGCGACGGCACGCCGGAGCAGCCGTTGCGCCGCGCGCAGAGCGGCGGGATCCTCCGGACGGCGGTTGAGCAGAAGGAAACTCATCAGATTGTCCGCATCCGGATTCCCGGTGACCGCCTTGCTGTAACGGTCGGCGATTTCGGCGGCGCGGGGGCCGAGTTCGGGGTGGCGGCCAGCCAGATCCAGCGCCGAAAAGTAGAGCCGCACCAGGCCGGGGACGCGTTCGATCTGCGAGAGAATCAGCTGCCACGCCTCCTGAAAACGGCCGCTGTTCTCCAGCGCGAAGGTGCGCAGACGCAAAGCGGCGGCGTTGCCGGGATCGCTCTTCAAAATCGAGCGGGTCACCTGCTTCATCCGGCGGTCGTTGTTCTCGCGCAACAACGTCTGAAGTTCATCCAGCATCGGGGAGAGCTGCTTCTGGAGCGCCGGGTCGAACTTCTTCGTGCGCCACGCTTCGAGCATTTCGCCGAGATCGACCGCTTCGCCGTTCCAGAGGATTCTGCCCTCCGGATCGATGACGAACGCCATCGGGTAGAGCAGACTGCCGTTCATGTATTGCGCCGTGAGTTTCCGCTTCTCGTCGATGCCGAACGGCAGGGAGAAATCCGGGAACGCCGCGAGCAACTGCGCGGCATCCGCCTCCCGGTCCGGCGTCACCACCGCAAACCGGACGCTTCCAGAGTAGGTGCGCCGCAACTGGTTGAGCAGATTGAGCGTCTCCGGCGCATTGGCCGAGCGGGTCAGCAGAAACACCACCGCTTTGAGCTCCCCGGTCTTCAGCTCCTCCTTCGCCGGCGGCAGCACCGCCAGCGGAACGCCGCGGATCCATTTGACGGCGAGCTCCTCGGCCGGGTCGCCCGGACGCAGTGCATACAGCGGCGCGCCGGAGAGGGCGAGCAGCAGAACAGTCAGCGATGAAAGGATGCGTGTTTTCATGTTTCCTCATTGGCCCCTTGGGCCGGTTCATGTTTTTTCCTGCAGAACAGTGTGTAGAGTGCCGGAATGACGTACAGCGAAAGGATCGTCGAACTGATCAATCCGCCGACCACCGCGATGCCGCAGCTGGAGCGGCTCTCGGAACCGATTCCGGTGCCGAACGCCATCGGCGCGATGCCGAGCACCGCCGCGATGCTGGTCATCAGGATCGGGCGGAACTTGTTCTTCACCGCCGTTCGCATGGCGGTCGGGCCATCCAGACCGGCCGCGCGCTGAATCGCGAGATCGTCCATGATGAGGATGGCGTTGTTGACGACGATGCCGATCAGCATCACGAATCCGAGCAGTCCGAAGATCGAGAGCGGAATTCCCGCCAGATAGAGCGCAAACTCCATGCCGATCAGCGCCAGCGGCACCGTGAACAGGATGAGCAGCGGGCGCGTCCAGGACTCCATCGTCGCCGCGATCAGCAGGTAGGTCAGCACGACCGCGAAGAGAATCGCCTGTTCGAAATCGGCGAACGCTTCGTTCATCGTGGTCACCATGCCGCCGAAGCGGAGGCGGCAGCCGGCGGGCAGCTGAGGCGCGACCAGTGTTTCGGTGGTGTTCACCAGATCCTGCAAGCCGACGCCGGGCGCGGGGTTGGCGAACACTTTCGCCACCCGGCTGCGGTCGGTGCGGTTGATCTGGATCGGAATCGACGAGGGTTTCAGTTCGGAAATCGCACCCAGCGCCAGCGGTTTGCCCTCCTTCGAGGTGAAGGAGAGCGCCGGGAGCTGCTGATACCCCTCCTTTTCATCGAGCTTGACCCGGATGTCGAACGAACGGGCGCCGACCTTGTAGGTGCCCCCTTTCAGCCCTTCCACCGAGCCGCGCAGCAGCGAACCGATGGTGGAGGAGGGCTGTTCGAGATTCTGGAGCACTGCGCGGTGCGGCGTGACCCGGATCTCCGGCTTGCCGAGCCGGACGCTGGTGTCGACATCGCGTGCACGGCCGCTGGCACGCAGGCGGTTGGCGCTGTCCGTCGCAAGCTTTTCGATGGATTCGAGTTTGTCGCCGGAAATTTCCAGCTCCATCGAGGCCGCCGACCCGCCCACCAGCGAGGGGATGTTCACCGTCACGATGCAGTTGGTGAGAGGTCTCAGCTCCTCCCGGAAGAGATCCCGCATCCGGTCGAGCGATTCGGCCCGCTCGGTTTTGGGTTTGCAGACCACGGTGATTTCGGCGAGGTAGACCCCTTCGGTGGCCTGGCCGACCGTGCCCTGCACCTTGCCGATCACGGTGGCGGTCCGCAGCACGTTCGGCATCCGGCGAAGCTGTTTCTCCACCAGAAGTGTCCGGTTCAGCGTGCTTTCCAGGCTGTAGTCGGTGGGATATTCCAGCTTGATGATGAATTCCGCTTGGTCGTCTTCCGGAACGAAGGTCATCCCCACCCGGGGCGCGACGTAGAGCAGGGCGAAGAGAAAGAGCGCCAGCGCCGCGGCGCCCGTCAGCAACCCGTGGCGGCAGACCGCATCCACCGAACGGCCGAACCAGCCGGCGACGGCGTTGTACCCCCGGTCCCAGAGCCGGCGGAACGGGCCGGAGGACGCTGTTGCGGTGTTCTCCCGGGTGAGAAGAGCGGCGGCGAGAATCGGCGTCAGCGTAAAGCTCACGAAGAGGGAGACCAGCGTCGCAATCGTCATCGTGACCGCAAAGGGCACCAGAAAACGGCCGACCAGCGAGGTCATCGCCGCAATCGGGCCGAAGACCACGACGTTGGTCATCGCCGAGGCGAAGACGGGGAGGGCCACTTCGGCGGTGCCGCGGTCGGCGGCGGTTTTCGGATCCTCCCCTGCGGCGAGGTGGCGGGCGATGTTTTCGATGACGACGATCGAATTGGTCACCAGCGTGCCGACGGAGGTCCCCAGCGCCAGAAGCGTGAACATGTTGAAGGTGAAGCCGCACAGCTCCATCGCCCAGAAGGAGACCACGATGGAGACCGGCATCGAGATCACCACGATGATGGTGGATCGCACCTCGTGGAGAAACGCGAAGAGGATCAGCGCGGTCAGCACCACGCCGAGGAAGATGCTGTTCCAGGCGTCGTCGACCGAAGCGCGGATGAAGGCACCGGAGTCGCGGACCCATTCGAGTTTCATGCCGCCGGGGAGCCGGCGGCTGCTGTCCAGCTCCCGGACTTCGGCGCGGACCGCGTCGATCACCCGGACCGCGTTGGCGTCGCCTTTTTTGACGATCTTGAGTACGACGCCGGGTTTGCCGTCGAAGAAGGCGAGGGAGCGTTTCTCTTCGGACTCCAGCGTGATCTTCGCCACGTCGCGCAGGTAGATGCGCCGTTTCTGGAAGGTGCCGATTTCGAGAGAGCCGAGATCCTCGAAGTTCCGGAACTCCGAGTCGTAGGTGACATTGATCTCCTGCACCCCCTGCCGGATGCGCCCGACCGGCACTTTGACGTTGCCTTCGGAAAGTTTCTTGAGCACCTGCACCACGTTGAGTCCGCAGGCGGAGAGTTTCCGCTTGTCGAGCGTGATCCGCAGTTCAAGCGGTTCGCCGCCGGCGATCTGCACTTCGGCGACGCCGGAGATGGTCGAGAGCCGGTCGGAAAGTTCCTCGTCGGCGTAGTCGTAGATGGTGTCGATCGGCAGGTCGCCGGTGAGCATCAGCGTGACGACCGGAGTGGCGTTCGGGTCGAACTTCAAAATTTCCGGCGCTTCGGCGGCGGCGGGCAGGTCGTTGCGGATTTTGTCGATCCGTTCGCGCACGTCCATCGCGGCGATGTCCACCGACTGGCCGAGCTGGAACTCCAGCAGAATCTGGCAGACGTTCTCCATGCAGGTAGTTTTCATCGTCTTGAGGCCGTCGATGGTGCCGACGGCGTCTTCGATCCGCTTGGCGACGTCGACTTCGATCTCAGCCGGACTTGCGCCCGGATAGACCGTGGTGACTGTGACGTAGGGGATCTCCACGTCGGGGAAGGCGTCCAGCCCCAGCTCGCGGTAGCTGTTCAGCCCGAAGAGCACGAGCATGAGGATGAAACAGCTCATCGCGATGGGGCGGGCGACGGAGGCGCGGCTCAGAAACATGGTGCGCCTCCTGTCATTTTGCCGGAGCGGTTCCGGTCTGAATCACTTCGACCGGTTCCCCGGGCTCGAGGAAACTCTGACCTTCGACGATGACCGGCTGGTCCTTGAGCACCTCCGGGTCGCGGAGCATGGTCCAGCTGCCGTCGACGATTCCGGTTTTCACGGTGATCTCCGCCGCTTTCTGCTGCGGCGTGACGACGAAGACCGCCTTGCGGTTGCCGGCCCGGGTGAGCACCGCCTCGTTGGGAATTCCTCTGCCTTCGACGCGGCGGAGGATGAGATCGACCTCATAGAGCTGGCCGCTGACGAATTCCAGACTCTTCGGCACCGCGATCTTGACCGTGAAGGTGCGCGACAGCGGGTCGACCGCCGGACTGCGGAAGGTGACCGGCAGCTCCGCCAGCTCTTTCCCGGAAGCGGAGAGGATCTTCGCCGTGGTTTTGCCGGGAATGACCTGGTTGTAATAGTTGGAGCTGATCATGGTGACCAGCTGCAGCCGGTCCGGATTTTCGATCTTCAAAATGACGGTGCCGTCTTTGACGTACTCGTCGCGATCCTTGTCGGTGAGGGTGATGACGCCGGCAAACGGAGCGCGGATGATCGAGTCGGAGAGGCTCTTTTCCGCCGTTTCAAGGTGTGCCTTCTCCTGTTCGACCCGGGCGGCGGCGAATCCTGCCTGCGCTTCCGCCTTGGCGATTTCCGCATCGGCCTGATCGAAGGAGAGTTTTGCGCGCTCATAGGCGTCCATGGAGACCGCCTGCGAGGTTTTCAGCCGTTCGGCGCGGTCGAGGTCCACCTTCGCCTTGTCCCGGACGGTCCGGGCCAGGTTGAGGTTGATCCGGGCGATGTGGAGCTCCGCCTCGGCGACTTCGACGTTTTTCTTCTGGCTTCTGACGTTGTTCTCGAGGTTGATCCGGTCCACCTGGAACAGCAGGTCGCCTTTCTTCACCCGGTCGCCTTCCCCCACCGGAATCAGGTCGAGGTTGCCGCTGGTTCGGCTGGAAATCTCGGCGGACTCCTGGGATTCCACGTTGGCCTGGACCCGGATTTTCTGAACGAACTCCATTTGCCGGGGCTGTTTCGCCACCACCTTGGCGGGAGCGGAAGCGGCGTCCTGACCGGGGGCCTCTCTGTCGCATCCGGCCAGCATCAGCGCGGCGAGCCATGCCGCGGCAACCGGAACTTGATACCGAAATGTGTGCATCGGGGTTTCTCCTGCATTGATGAATTTCATACTCCTCTTCTGTAGAGTAAACCATCTCTCGGAAAAGTCAAGCCGGAAACCCCCTCTCTTTCGCAGATTTCGGGGATTTTCCGTCCCCGCCGCGCCCCGGCCGGAACGGGCCGCGCGGTCCGCCGTCACCCGGAGAGGAGCCCCCGTTTTTTTTCGCTTTTTTCATTGGAAAAAAACAGCGGTGAAGCTATAGTATGAAACACGCCGTTTTGGTCCAACTTTTTTTAACGTTCAGAGACAATATCCATGCTGTATCTTCTCTCCTTGCTGAGCGGGGACTTCGGTCCGTTCCGTCTGTTCGATTATGTTACATTCCGTGCGGGCGGCGCCGCGCTCACCGCGTTTCTGCTGGTCGTGCTGCTCGGCGGGTTCACGGCGCGGCAGCTGCGGCGGCTCAACGCGCAGGCCGCCAGCCGCCTCGAAGGACTCGTCCCGCCGGAATTCATCGACAAGGAGAAGAACCGCACCCCCTGCATGGGCGGAATCCTGCTGATCGGGGCGATTCTGGTCACCGCGCTGCTCTGGAACGTCATGACCAATCCCATCGCCATTACGCTGGTCGTCGCCACCGCCGCCTTCAGTCTGATCGGCTTTGCCGACGACTTCATGAAGGTGGTCTACAAACGGCGCGACGGCATTCCGGGGCGGGCCAAGCTCGCCGGGCAGTTTCTGGTCGCCGGGCTCGCCGTCTGGAGTTTGAGCAGCATTCCCGAACTCCGGGAGCTGATGCGCCAGCTGATGGTGCCGTTCTTCAAGGAGCCGGTCTACACCGGGTTCTGGACTCTGCCCTTCGCGGTCGTGGTGATCGTCGGCGCCTCCAACGCCGTCAACCTGACCGACGGCAAGGACGGGCTCGCCACCGGGTGCACGATCTTCTGCACGCTCACCTATGCGGCGTTCGCCTACCTCATGGGCCACCGGATCTTCGCCGGGCACCTCAACATCCCCTACATCATGGGGGCGGAGGAGGCGATGGTGTTCGCCGCGGCCGTCTGCGGCGCGTGCATCGGATTCCTCTGGCACAACTGCTACCCGGCCTCGATGTTCATGGGCGATACCGGCAGTCTCGCCCTCGGCGGCGCGGTCGGCATGCTCGCGGTGATCGTCCGGCAGGAGCTGCTGCTCATTCTGGTCGGCGGCGTCTATGTGATGGAGGCGGTTTCGGTCATCCTTCAGGTCGCCTCCTTCCGGCTGACCGGGAAACGGATTTTCCTCTGTGCGCCGATTCACCACCACTTCGAACGCAAAGGGTGGACCGAGACGCAGATCGTCGTCCGCTTCTGGATCCTCGCGGGCGTCTTCGCGCTGATGGCGCTTGCGACGCTCAAACTGCGCTGACTCCCCTCCGGGGAAGAGCGCCCCGGCGCTTGCATTCCTGTCGACTGTCGTGTATCTTATTAGGAAACACGAATGGAAACTTTCGAGCGGGAGGAGCTCCGGCGCGATGCAGACGATTCAGGAACGGATTAAAATTCACGACCGTCATCAGTTCGAGATCAAACATGTGTATCCGTTGAACTCGAACGACGGCCGGGCGTTGCGCTATACGGTGGAGCTGTTCCTCTTCATCCCGCAGAGTCTGGACATCAATCCGGAGAGCCGCCGCAAGGAGGAGTTTTACCGGGATCTCCAGTCACGGCTCCGCTGGCAGACGCCGGTTTGCCTGCTGGATTCCCTGCTCAACGCGGAGGGGGCGGTTCTGGTGCGCCTCCGGGAGCGGATGAGCGAACTGGGGCGGAAACCGGATGACCCGGAGGCGCAGGAGCGCTTTGTCGATACGCTCAAACTCTGCTGCTCCATCGTCAAGAGCGCACTGCGCGACGAGATCGAGTTCTGCTGTGATTCCTGTCTGACGGCGGAGCGGATCGACCGGCTCGAAAGCAACACACAGACACTGCTGGCCCGGTTCCGGGAGCTGCGGCCGCTGCTGCAGGAGCCGCACCTCGATCCCCGCTATGCAGAGATCTATGATTTCGGCGACGAGTACATCAGTCTGGTGGCGGAGTACTATTTCGCCTCGCTGGCGGAGTCGCTTTCCGACACCGGGGAGATTTCGCGGAAACTGCGCAAGGCGGTTCTGCGGCTGGCCGCGGGGGAGGCGCACTACCGCCGCAAGCGCGGATTCGCTTCGGTCATCGCCGAAAACGATTCCAATGAGGCGGCCGTCTACCGGATGCGGGTGCTCAAGAAGATCATGGGGAGCATTCTCTATCTGCGGACCAGCCGGAGCGCCGACGGGCGGTTCGCGGAGGAGCTGCTGACCTCGCTTTCCGCCGGGCTGGCGATGTTTCTGGCGCTGATGCTCTCGCTGCTCGGGCGGCAATTGTTCGCCGACGTGACCGCCTGGTTCGTTGCGATTGCGGTGATCTGCTACATCGTCCGGGACCGGATCAAGGACAGCTGCCGCTTCCGGTTCATCGGCTGGGCGCGGAAGTTTTTCTTCGACTACACCACCCGGATCAGCGATGCGCACGGTCGCCGGGTCGGCACGAGCAAGGAGCTGTTCAGCTTCGTGCGGGAGTCGGCGCTTCCTGCTGAAGTGGCGAAACTGCGGGCGAAAAGTCTGGTGGTGGAGCTCGCCAACGCGCCGGAGGAGAACATCGCCTACTACAAGAAGAAGATCGTGCTGAACGCCGCCTCCTCTCCCGCCGGCGGGGCGTACACCGGCGTGGTGGATATTGTCCGCATGAACATCCGCCATCTGCTCGATCGAATGGACGACCCGGTCCGTTCTCTCCTGCTGCCGCACCCCGGTGGAATCCGCCGGGTGAACGGGCACTGTGTCTACCACCTCAATCTGGTTCTCCGCTACGCCGCGGAGAGCCGGCCCGAGGAGTATCGCAAATTCCGTTTGATCCTCGACCAGAACGGAATTGTCCGGATTGAGCAGTGATTTCCGCCGGAAGAAATCGGTGAAAAAATCCGCCGCCCCCCTTGTTTTCTTTTCAAAAGCGTTTACATTGACTTAACCCCCTACGGGGTCAGGAGGTACATTCATGCTTTGCGACAATTGTAAAAAGAACGAAGCGACGATTCATATCAAAGAGGTGCACGACGGCAAGGTTGTGGCCTCCAACCTCTGCGCGGACTGCGCGCGGGAGAAGGAGGAGAAGGGCGAACTCGGTTCGCTCGGCTTCAATCTGGCCGAGGTGCTGTTCAATCTGGGGAAGCTGACCGAATCGGTGCAGGCGGCGCAGGAGGATCCTGCGCCGGAACCCGCCGCCGATTCCGGGCCGGTCTGCCCCGGCTGCGGCTGGAATTTTGAACGGGTCCGGGAGTCCGGCGGCCGGCTCGGCTGCCCGGATTGCTACCGGACATTTGCGCCGATGATCGCCGACGCGCTCACCCGGGTGCAGCGCGGACCGGTCCACCTCGGCAAACGGCCGCAGTCGGCCGGGCCGGGGAACCGGGCGGCACTGCAGTTCGAAATAGACAAACTCCGCCGGGAACTCGACGGACACGTCCAGCGCGAGGAGTACGAGGAGGCGGCTGTCTGCCGGGATCGGATCGCCCAGCTCAAGGCCGAACTGGACGCGCGCCCGGAGCCGTCCGGCGACGGGAACGGGGAGGGGAGCAGCGATGAATAACTCGATCGATCAACTGCTCCGCAGTCCGGTCAGCTTTCTGGCCGACTCCGGTCCGGAGGAGGATATTGCGCTGAGCAGCCGCATCCGGCTGGCGCGCAACCTGGCGGGGCGGCCGTTCCCCGCGGCGGCCTCGCTGGAGTCGCGGCAGGAGGTGTGTGAACTTGTTTCGCAGGCGGCGGCCGGGTCCGGCGTGCTGGGCTGTCCGGATTGCTACAGCTTCGACCCGGCGGAGATGTCGCCGCTCGATCGGGAGATCCTCTTCGAACGTCGTCTCGCCAGCCGCGACTTTCTCGAGCGGGATGGCGGCACCCGTCTGCTGGTGCGCGCCGACGAATCCAGTTCGATCATGGTTAACGAGGAGGATCAGCTGCGGATTCAGACCCTGCGTCCCGGGTTCCAGCTCGACGAGGTGTGGCGGGTCATCAATGCGCTGGATGACGAGTTGAGTGCCAAACTGGATTATGCGTTTGACGACAAGCTCGGCTACCTCACCAGCTGCCCGACCAACGTCGGCACCGGAATGCGGGCGTCAGTGATGCTGCATTTGCCGGGGCTGGTCCTTTCCGGTCAGATCGGGCCGACGATTCAGGGAGTGGCCAAGCTCAATCTGGCGGTGCGCGGCATCTTCGGGGAGGGGACCGACAACCGGGGCAACCTCTATCAGGTGTCGAATCAAAGCACGCTCGGCGAGAGCGAGACGCAGATCATCGAACGGCTCAACACGGTGATCAGCCAGCTGATCGCCCAGGAGAAGATCGCCCGTCAGCAGCTGATTCTGCGCGACCGTTTCGCCCTGCTCGATCACGTGGGGCGTTCCTACGGCATTCTCCGGCACGCCTACCGGATTACGACGGAGGAGGCGCTCAATTCGCTCTCCGGCATCCGGATCGGCGTCGATCTGGGCATGTTCAACACGGTGGACATCAAGATGGTGAACGAGCTCTTTCTCGCGATCAATCCGGCCCATCTGCAGAAACGGGCCGGCAAGGAGCTTTCCGCGCCGGAGCGTGACATCTGCCGTGCAGCCCTCTGCCGGGACAAGCTCAAGGGAATCTCCGCGGTCTGAACCGTGCGACAACGCTGTCGTGCCGGCTCCTCACAGGAGGCGCCGGCGCGGCTGTTGCGGACAACGTGTTCCACCGCAGATCACTGCTGTTTTTTCTTGGCGTCCTCGGCCGCTTTTTTCGCCTTCGCGTCGGCCGCCTGCTTGTCTTTGCGGGTTTTGTTGATGAGCTGCTTGAGCGCGCCCCGGTTGGAGGCGTAGGGGTAGCGTTTCTGGGCGCTGAGGAGGATGTTCAGGCGTTTGTTCAGATTTCCCTCTTTTTTGGCCCGGTTCATTGCGCCGGTCACCGCGACCGCCTGCTGCGTGACGATCATCTTGTTCAGCGCGGCCATGTTGGAGGCTTTCGGATATTTTTTTCTGGCGTCCAGCAGCATTTTGATCCGGTTATCCAGATTCTTGTTCTTGCGCGCCTGGTTCATCACATTGTTTACGGAGCGGGCCTGCTGGTCGGCGATTTTCTTCTCCTTGGCCAGCTGTTCCTGGCGGGCTTTCCACAGTTTCTGCTGTTCCGCCTGGAGGGTATGAAGTTTCTCCAGCTCATCCTTCAGGAGTTCCTTGTCTTCGGCGGAGAGATCCTCGTCGGTCAGGCGGCAGGTGCCGTCACGGTGAACGATTTCGATGCCGCGCCAGGTGACGTCGATGACTTCCACGTCAAGGTATCCGCCGAGTTTCTCGTACCTTGCTGCGGACAGTGCGGTGCCGAACAGCAGCAGAAGAAGTACGGCCGCGCCGGAAATTTTTCTGTTTTTCATAATGGTTCCCCTGAAACGAAAATGATTGGTTTGCCGTTTCTATTTTATTAATATACGATTTGACTGCTCTTTTTGCAAGACCCGTTCCACCGGTTGTTTCTGTTTTGACCGGAGCTTCCGCGGAAGGAGGCGGACGGGGGAAAGAAAACCGGTGATGAACTTTAAAGTTCATTAAACAAAAAAAGTTCATTTTTTATAAAAGCGGCTCTTGACATTTCCGGATGAATCTGGTATAATTAAGAGAGATGAACGATGAACATTTTCGGATGGCGGATGAAATCATGGCGGAGTATTCGATACGGGACATTGCACGGATGGCTGGCGTGTCGGTCGGGACGGTGAGCCGGATCCTGAACAATGCCGACAACGTCAGCGATGAAATCCGCCGCCGGACGCTGGATGTGATCCGGCAGGTGAACTACCGGGCCGGTCGACGCGGCCGGCGGCCGGTGCATCAACTGCCCCGGGAGACGGGGAGCGGGCGCAGAATCCGGACGATCGCGATGCTTTCGCCGGGCATGTCTTCGGCGTGGAAGGGGAATGAACTCTGGACCACGTTTCTTTCCGGCATAGAGCGGGCCTGCGGGGAACGCGGCGCCCGCCTCGCCATCTACATGGCGGATATGGAGCCGGAGGAGATTGTGCGGGAGATCTCTTCCGGTGCCGACGGCGTGCTCATCAAGACCAATCAGGAGATGCCCGCCTACGTCGATGAACTGATTTCCCGGCTGCCCTGTGTGGGGTTCGGAGCGCTTCCCACCAGTGGAGCGTACCCGCAGGTGGTGCTGGACAATCATGCTGGCGGCGCGATTGCCACCCGGGAACTTCTTCAGATGGGGCACCGCCGGATTGCGTTTCTGAATCATGAGGCGCAGAACAGCATCTTCATCGCCCGTTCCAACGGATATATGGAAGTGATGAAGAGCGCCGGGCTGTTTCGCGGGGAATATCTTCTGGAGCTTCAACTTGCCGAATACCACAGCGTCACTTCGCCGGAGGCGGCGCCGCCGGATCTTTCCGGCGCGCTCGACCGGCTTCTGGCACTGCCGGAGCCGCCGACCGCGGTGGTGGTGGTCAACGACTGGGGGGCGTTCGGACTGCTGCGCGCCTGCCGGGCGAGGGGAGTCCATGTGCCGGAAGATCTCAGCATCATCGGGATGGATGACTCCGGCAGTTTCCCGACATTGCTGACGCCCTCTCTCAGTTCGATCGCCATGCCGTTCGACCGGGTGGCCTATTTTGCGTCGTGCACGCTCTGCGATCTGATGGACGGGGTCGGGGCACACCAGCGCAACGTGAATTCGATCGTGCAGATTGCCGGGGAGTTGAAGAAACGCGGCTCGATCTCTCCCCGTCTTGAACCGTGATGGATGATCGCCCTTTGCGCGTCAGAGCGGAAGAACAAAGAAAAAAGCAGATGTCATGTTGAAACAACGGACCGAAGATATGTCAAAATGGAGGTGGACATGAGAAGAAGATTGTTTACTTTAATAGAACTTTTAGTAGTTATTGCGATCATCGCCATTTTGGCCGCGATGCTGCTGCCGGCGTTGAACCGGGCGCGGGAGTCGGCGCGGCAGGCCAATTGCCTGAGCAACATGAAGCAGATCGGGGTCATTGACCAGAGCTATGCGCAGGATAACAATGATTATCTGACTCCGGCGATCTATATACGGGATGGAGAAGAAAGTATTGTTAAAACCTGGTATCGCAACAACTATCTCCCGGTCGGGAACTTCAAGATCGTGCGTTGTCCCTCCACACAGCAGTTCGAAATTCGAGGTGCCGGCCAGAGCTGGACTGCGATCAACGGAGAATATTATGGACAGACACTGCTGCCGAATCTTTTCGTGCATCCCAATGCCGATTCCTCTAAAATGGAAAAATATGTGACGGACTACAACCTTATGGAGATGCCTTTCCCGAAAGTTACGCGGTTCCGTTCGCCCAGCAGGACTTTTTCAATTGCGGAATACTATTGTCTTGACTCTGGATGGGGCGCAGACAAGGGGAAGGTGGTCGCCTGGCACGGTATTATGGAAGCTCATGGAACAGACGCGTTTTTGGCATTGAATACCGAATCGCAGGGAAATCATATGGCGCGTTACAAATCGGTCCTCTTCGTTGGCGGAAATGCCTCCAAGGTTGCGCTGGTTCCCGAGCGGAGGATGATCAACAAGAAAGAGTTCTGGGGAACGAAAGGCGATATTTGATTTTAATCGGATACGGATGAGGTTTTTATGAAAGCAAACTGGACAATTTTCATGACGATGGGGCTCTGTGCCGCGGTGTCCGCAACGCAGATCGGGAATCCGGAGAAGTATACCTTCCGCGCTTCGGACAACGGCAGTGATGTGAAGGCGTTTGTCCCCGCGGTGGGAAAGGATCAGGTCCTCACCTGCAACTTCACTGATCAGTCGGACGCGGACAACTACATGTTTGTCGACTTCGGCAGTTTCCCGCTCGCCGAATACCTGCCGGGCGGCTATCTCGAGGTCGATTCCGAGATCGACAACCCGATTCTGCGCATGAGCCTCTGCGTCGCCGATCCGGCGCGCTTCTGGCCGACCCGGGTGGTGCTCAACGGCGAAATGCCGCTCAAGGCCGGGCGCAGCAAGGTCCGTTTCTACCTGGATGAACTGCCCGACAAGGCGAAGGACAATCCGAACTATCATCTCTTTCTCTTCCTGCACGACATGGGCGGAAAATCCCGGGGGAAGGCGACGCTTCGCGTGTTCAACACCCGGTTTGTGAAGAGCGCTCCGGGGTGGGAAAAGGAGAAGAGCGACGCCTACCGCGCGCAGTACAACTGGCGGAAGTTCCCGGAACTCGGGAAATATTACCGCGGCAAATACGACCGGCTCGTCCCCGCCGCGGCGGTGACCGGCAATCCTTTTGTCGAAACCATTTCGCTCAACGGTGAGTTCGACAAGAGCTTCGTCGGAGATCTGACCTGGAATTATGGACGGCTGCTCAACGATACCCCCGCCCGCCCCGGTTCGCCTCTGGCGAGGGCGAAAAAGGTGCAGGTCCCGGAGCCGGAAACCCCCGATCAGCCCGGCGGCCACTACTGGTACAAACGCGATTTCGATCTGCGGAAACCGGCTTCCGGCCGGGTCTATCTGCAGATCGAAGATCTGGCGGATACGGCGGAACTTTATATCAACGGCGAACGGGCCGGCACGCTCACCTGCGCCCGGCGCCGCAATGACTGGATCCTCACCAACAGCTCCCGGCAGACGCACCTCTGGGGGAAACCAGCGCGTGAGATGATGAAGTTTCAGCACTTTGAACGGTGCGGCATCGCGTTTCCCTTCAACGAGAAGGCGATTCCCGACGAGGATGTGCTTCTCCTGCCGATCCTGACCGGGAAATATCCGTGGAACTACGTCTACGATATCACCGATCTGGTGAAGGACGGCCGCAACACTCTGGCGGTCCGCCTCTACAACAATCCGGTGCGCGGCTACTGGATCTTCCGCAATGGAGAGGCGCGCCATCACAAGGGGGTGGCCGGAATTTTCGGCGACGTCAACCTCTATGTGGAACCGGCCTCGGCGTTTCTCGCTCTGAATCCGGTCGCCGCCGGGAAGGTGGCCGAAGACGGCACCGTGGTGCGGACCATCTCCGGCAAGGTGCGGCCCGGTACTGCGGCGGTCTCCGCGGACGGGCACGGCCTCCGGGTCGACGTAGTGCCGGACCGGGAGGGAAAATTCTCCATTCCGCTGACGCTGCCGGCGAACTTCGACCGCTACCGCTTCTCGGTAAACGCGAAGGACAAGGCGGGGCGGGTGTTTGACGCGCAGAATGTCGAATTCAACGGTTCGGTGATCGAGTTCCGCAACGACAAGCTCTTCGTCAACGGCGATCCCTTCCAGATTCGCGGCGTCAACGGCGACCTCGGCATCGAGTGGGAGAATGACCGGACCCAGACCCGCCGCCGCTGGCTGAACCGTCTGGCGTTCTTCAAGAATCTCGGCTTCAACGCTCTCCGTCTGGAGGGATGCACGGCCGAACAGATCGAGGACGCCCTGCAGGCCGGCATCATGGTCGTGCCGGTCTACGCCTCCGGCTCCTGCAACACCACCGAGGTGGCGCTGGGGAATCTGGACAAGCCGGATTTCCAGTTCATCACCGATCCGCACGAGGAGATGGCGCGTCAGCTGAATCACTGCCCGAACATCCTCTTCTGGAACTCCGGCAACGAGAACCACCCCACCGCCGGTTACAATGACAAGGTGCTGATGGACCGTTATCTTACCGTCGCCCGCGAGCGGCTGCGCGGCGCCGACCCCGACCGGCGTCCGGTCACCTACGCCAATCTGGACACCTTCGGCAACTTCTGGTTCTTCACCGCCGGGCAGGATGTGCTCGGGTACAACAGCTACCAGTTCATCCCGGAATTCAAGACGCTCGCCGCCAACATCTACCAGCGGACGAAAATGCCGATCGTCTTCTGCGAGTGGGGCTTTACGGAAAATCAGACCAAGGGAACCCGCTACCGCAACGAGAATGTGGAAAAGTGGGAAAAGGAGATGCGGGAGAAACTCTCCCTGATGCGGCAGTGCCCCGGCGTGGTCGGCGGTTTCCTCTTCCCGCACCACGGCGAACTTGAAGATGTCCGCGGTCGCGAGTTTCTGCAGGAGATCATGGCGCCGTTCAAGCTCACCTGCGAGAACGACTCGATCAAGTTCGAGAATCAGGATGTCGCGCCGCTGCGCAAGGTGAGTCTGCAGCTGGTCTCGCCCGACAACGTCATCAGTTCCGAGTGGGCCGATGAACTCAAACCGGGCCGTTCGATGCGGATCGCCTTCCCGGCGGACGCGAAGAAGATCGACGCTCTGCGGCTGGAGATTCGCTTCGAGACGCACCGCGGGCTGAACCACAGCTACACCAAGATGGTGAACCGGATTCCGGGCAACCGATAAGAGAAAGGGTGAATCAATGAAACAGTTCTGCATTCTGTTGGTGTTCTGCGCCGTCGTCGGTGCGGCGGCCGGGGAGTTCTACCGGCTCGACCTGAACAAACTCGAACCCGGCACCGTGCTGGTGCAGACCGACGCCGCCGGGAAGATGCGCTCGCTCCGCCCGACCTGGGGCATGTGGCCGCGCACGCCGGATTCGGTCGGTGCGAAGGTGATCGAGCGCGACGGCGCAAAAGTGCTGGAAATTGAAAAGGGATTTCAGGTCAACTCCAGCGAATGGAATGCCGGAGTGAGCGATGCCCAGCAGAGTGTTGCCTACTGCCGCATCTCGTTCCTGCTGCCGGAACTCTCCGGCAAGGGGCTGGCGGGCACGCTCCGGCTGCAGCAGGTCAACAACCGCACCGCGGCGTTCATCGGCTTCGAACCGAAAGGGGAGATGTTCGATGTGCTGGTCAGCAACGGCGACGGCAACGGCAAGGTGGTCTGGCAGAAGATCGGCCGGGTCGAACCGAACAAATGGTTCACCGTCGACGTCAAGATGGATTTCAACAGCAAAACCTGCGACGTCGCGCTCAACGGCGGCGAATGGCAGACCGGGAAGAAGTTCCGTCACGCATCGAGCTGGGAAGGCACGATGTGGGCGCGGGGATTGACCGCGCGCGACTATCGGTACGACATCGAAGCGAATAAGATTCCGGTACTGGTCCGCGAGATCGTCTTCAGTTCCGACCCGATCGGCAAATAGGAGGCGAGGTTTCGATGAATCCGAATTCCGGTTCGCTTCGCCGCTTCCTGGAGGAGAGCCCGTTCCCGGACTATCTGGAACGGTGCTGGAACGGGCGGTATTATCTGAATTTTCCGGTGGAATCCGGAAAATCCACCTACGACCCCGGCGGCGTGTGCGCTCATGTGCTCTACTATCTGGTCTACACCGAGGTGCTCGGAATCTCCCGGGTGCCGCGCGGAAGAGCGGCGCAGCTGGCGGAGTGGCTCGCCACGCAGGTGCGCGAGGACGGTTACTGCCTGACGGAAGATGGATTCACCGATCACCCCGCCTACGCCTCCACGCTCGGGGATGCCCTGGGTGCCGCTCTCTTTCATGCCGGGAAAATCGGGCTTGCGGGCGAGGCGAAGGAGCGTGTTCTCGCTGCGCTGACCCGTCTGGCGGAGCGCCATCCCCGGATTCGTTTCCCGGAGGGCGCGCAGGGCAAGACTCAGCAGCTCCGCTTCGAGCTGCGCATCTACTACTGGATGATGCTGCTTTCGGGGAATCCGGTCTGGAAAGAGCGGTTCGAACTGGCGCTGGCGCGCGGCATTCACCGCTACACCCATCCGGCCGCGGTGGATGGACCGCTGTTGCAGCCGAGCCTCAATCCGGACTGGACCTGGAACTACGTCTGCACCGGCGGCCTGACCGATCAGCACGCGACCAACACCCATACGCCCGCGTATTACTGCACGGAGCCGAACGGATTCATGTTCGTCTACCTGCATGCGCTCAAAAACAAGGTGTTTGGACGCCGATCCGACCTCGACTGGCTCTGCCGGAACTACATCGCCGGTCTGCTCCGCAATCTGGGCCGGGTGGGAAATCTCGCGAGCGATCTCGACGGTTACGGTATCCACCGCGCCTGGTTCGGACCGGCGCTGGTGGAAGGAATTCCGCTCGAATCGGCGGCGCTGGCCGACGAGCTAGCTCTGCCGGAGCTGGCGGCTTACTGCCGCTGGTATGCCGACCGGTACATGGAATTCGTCAAGCGGCGTCCGACCTATGCGGAAAGCGGTCTGCCGGAGGCACAGCCCTACGGGCATAAGATCGGCATCGAGGCGCAGTTTTCGCAACTGGCGGGGGCACGCTTCTACGGTTCGATCGCGCGGGCGCTGGCGGAGTTCGGCGAGGTGGATTCCCTCGCTGCCGCGGAACCGCCCGCTTACGGTTCGTACGCCTGGGAGGCGGGCTGGCTCCGGGTCAGCACGCCGGAGTACGAGACCTCGTTCGCCGGTCACACCTGTCTGCGGAACATTCCGGTGGTGCCCTGCTACGGGGATCCGAACCTCGGCACCCTGATCGGCGGAGCGCCGCTGGCGACGCTCTACTCCGGCAAAGAGCTGATGTATGCGGCGAGCTTTCCGGCCGCGTCGCTGTGGCACATCGAGGCGGAAGATCACAACGGCCGCCGATTCTTGAGCTGTTCGACTTCGCCGGAGGACGACACGTCGATGACGGTCCGGCGCGCTCCGGACGGCGCGGTGCTCGATTCGACCTCGTTCGACCCTTACGACCCGCCCTGCAATCTCTTCCTGGAGAAGGGGGGATTTCTCGAGATGAACTGGCAGCGGCGGGAGCGGGCGAACCGGTTCTGCTTCTACGTGCACAACCGCTATTTCGCGGACCATCTGGAGCTGGATTTCGGCATGAAGGGGATGGCGGGCCACTACTGGGATAAACTCTCCTTTGTTCTGCCGTTGCCGGATGCGGCGGCGGAGTACCGGGATTCCACCGGTGCCTTCCTGCCGCTTGCCGGGTTGGATCGTCTGCCGGAAGCGCTCCGCTGGCGGTGCGGCGGCCGCGTCTGCCTCATCGACCGGCTGGAACTGCAGGGTGCGGGGGAGGGGGCACAGCTTGCCGTGGCGGTGCGGAAACTCCCCGCCGACCCGGGGATGCCCGGCGGCGTGAACAGCTTCTCGCCCCATTCGACCAGCCAGGTGCGGTTTGAAATTGTTCCGTCGACGCAGGACCGGATCTGGCGGTTCCGCTGTCGTCTCACCTTCCTGCCTGCGGAGTGATTTTTTGCCCCGGCGGCCTTGTTTTGTGCCGCGAAATGTTAAAAAATCGCCGGGCGTGACGTCGCATGAGAAACTTTCTGCGACGACGGCCCGGCGGCAGTTCAACGCGAAATCCTGTGCGGCATCTCTGCCGGAGCCGCACGGGATTTCGCGTTTTCTCCGGGTTGGATTCTGAAAAATCCGGGAGTTTCCCGGGCGGTATCCGGAGGAAAATCTCCGGGTGAAAAGTGACAAATATTTAGATTTTTTTACCGTTGACTTTCGGCGTCTTTCATGGTATACTATTCTCATAAGAATTCCCGGAGGCACAGCGGGAATACAACCTCAACCGCGGAGTTGCAAGATGTGGATTTTTGCGAAACGGAACAGAAGACGTCATGATGGGAATGCTGTACGGAGTTACTGTTTTACTTTGATTGAATTGTTGATTGTAATTGCGATCATCGCAATTCTGGCGGGACTGTTGCTCCCGGCGTTGAATTCCGCAAGGGAGCGGGGGAAGTCGGTCAGCTGCGTCAACAATCTGAGACAGATTGCATCGATCGCTGTACTCTATATGGACACCTATCAGGGCTGCCTGCCGTATCAGACCGCCGCCATCGCATGGGGAAGCCGGTTGTATGCGCATTACCGGGGGCGGGAACCTTCCACGAAGTTCCTGTTTACCGTGGGGTCACAATACGGCCCGACGACGGCACTGCGGCCCCATGCGCCTTTCGGCTGTCCTTCCTCGATTCCGGATGAGTCAATCAATGCGCGTCTGGCGGTCAATTACACGATCAACATATTCATGCTGAGCAATTACGGAAAGGCCGTGCGGACCAGGCGCCCCGCTTCCCGCGGGCTGGTGATGGATGGGTACCGCGAATACACCGCGGAGGATACCGGTACAAATCCCAGCGCCGGAATTGATTACAACAGCGTTACCCGGATTGAGAATTTAAAGGCGTGGCGGCATCGGAAATGCATCAACGTCGCCTATTTCGATTCTCATGTGGAGCCGGTTCCCTATTTGAATCTGCCCACTGCCACGGGAAATCCCGCGGTCGACCCCCGGTTCTATTTCTGGGGGGACGGTGAAAACGGAAGAGTTCCGTAACCGAACACAGCAAAGGAAAGTGACCTTGACCATGAAACACTCTGTACTCGCACTCTGTCTGGTTTTTCTGGCGGGATTTGCCGCCGCGTCGGAACGCTGGTGGCAGTATTCTCCTGACCGTGGCTTTTGTTTTGAATCGCTCCCGGCGCAGATTGTCTTGTATGAACCGGGGTGGAACGCTTTGTATGCGAAGACGTTGAATCAGCAGAATCTCCTCGCCTGCACCGTCATTCCCGGGGAGGAGGGGGCGCTTCACTGCGAAATGCGTTTTCAGTCGCCGGAGCCGAGGAAGGTTCAGGAACTTGCGCTGGAATTTCAACTGCCGGTGAAAACTCCTTTTTTACTGCTGGACAAACTTAAGGTCGATCTGCCGCGCAATCTGAACGGGCAGAAATGGATCATTCTGGGCGGCTGGAAGGCGAAGGCATTGACCATTCCGCTGGCGAGCGGGGCGTCACTGATTCTGCGGGGAGATCTCGATGTCTGGTGCCAGGACAACCGCCGGTTCGGCGGCTCGCGGTTTCTGCTGCGGCTGCGTTTCTCCCCGAAAGCGGGGATGCTGGAGGCCGCGTCGTTGAAGTTTGAGGTGGAACGCAGGGGCGTCGTCTCTCTTCCGCAGGATCTCTCCCGGGTGATGAACCGGGGGTTGCGCGACGAGGTCGCCGGCGACGGGCTGGGCGGCTGGACCGATCAGGGGCCGGAAAATGACCTGCGTCAGCTTCCGGCGGGGCTGCTGCGTTTCGGCGGGGCGTCATTCCGGATCGTCGACGAAAAGAGCAATCGCGGGAAGGCGGCGATCGTGCTCGGGCGGGACGTTGCCCGTTCCTGTGAATTCCCGCTTCAGGGGCGGGGGAACTGGCTCTACTTTCTGCACGCGAGCGCCTGGGGGGCGAGGAATGCGGAAATCGGCGAGATCGACGTCACCTTTGCGGACGGCTCCGGACAGACTTTTTCCGTCATCCAGAACCGCGACGTCGGCAACTGGTGGATGCCCGCTCATTTCAAAAACGCAACCAATGTGTGGAGTGTGGAAAATCCTCAGTGTTATGTCGGTCTCTATCTGAGTCAGTTTTCGTTGAAGCGAAAGGATCCGGTCCGCATTCGCCTGCGTTCCGGAGCCGGCGCCTTCTGGATGATTCCGGCCATATCGCTCGGAGACTCCCGCATCCCGGTGGAGCAGTTTGACAAACCTGTCTATCTTGTGCCGGGGGAAGAGTGGGCGACGCTGGATTTCCCGGTGAGCATCCAAAAGGGATCTGCACTGGATTTCTCCGGTCAGCTCGATGCGCCGGCCGGGAAGTACGGGCCGGTGAGAATCTCTCCCGAAGGTCATTTCGTCTTTGCGCGGGCTCCGGAGCGGCGCATTCGCTTTTTCGGCGTCAATCTCAGCTACGGTGCCAACTTTCCCTCCCGGGCCAACGCGGAAAAACTGGCGGAGCGTCTGGCCGCGGTCGGGTACAACGTCGTTCGTTTTCACCATCAGGACGGCGGGCTGACCGGCACCAGCGACGGTACGTTCAACCGGGAAAATCTCGACCGGCTGGACTATTTTATCGCGGCTTTGAAAAAACGGGGCATCTATTTCATGACCGATCTGTACGTCTCCCGGGTGCGCCCCTGTCATGCGCCGCTGGCCAGGGTGTTTCCCGTGAAACGCTATTCGCCCGCGCTCTTCAAGGCGCTGATTCCGATTCTTCCGGAGGCGATGGAGGACTGGAAGCTCTTCTGCCGCCGCTGGCTCCTTCACGAGAACCCGTACACCGGGATGGTCTGGGGGAGGGATCCGGCTCTGATTCAGGTCTCGCTGGTCAATGAGGGCAATCTCGATTTCTTCTGGAACACCACGGCGGAGACGGAACGGCTCTACCGGAAAAGGTTTTCCCGCTGGATGGCGGAGCGTTACCCGGCGGAATCTGCGACGGCTTCCCGGTCGGAACCCCGTTTCCTGCAGTTTTTGAATGAGCTGCAGCGCAACGCTCTTCTGGAGCAGAAACGTTTTCTGCGCGAGGAGCTGAAGGTGGAGGTGCTCTGTACCGGAATCAACATGGAGAGTTCTCCGGCGCTGACGGCTCAGCGGAATCTGCTCGACGTCGTTGACGATCATCTCTATTTTGATCACCCGAGTTTCCCGGTATCGAACTGGAAACTGCCGGCCAGTTACCGTCAATACTCGGCGCTCCGACGGAAGGGAAACAATTTTCCGGCCGCGCTGTTCTCCTCGCGCATCTTCGGCAAGCCTTTCACGGTGACGGAGTTCAATTACTGCGCTCCCAACCGGTTCCGCTGCGAGTCGGGGGCGCTCTTGGGGGCCTATGCCGCTCTGCAGGACTACGATGCGCTGATCCGTTTCGACTGGGCCAGCAGCGAACAGGCGGCGCTGCATCCTGCTCCGCTGTCCGCTTTTGCCGCCGCCAACGACCCGCTGGCGCAGTTCTCCGACCGTCTGGCCATGCTGCTCTTCCGGCGCGGCGATGTCCGTCCGGCCCGGGAGAAGGTAATTTGCGAGATTCCCGATGCGGCCGAAGGGAAGAGTGCAACGGCAAAATATCCGCAATCCTTCCGGGAACTCGGTTTCATCGTTCAGGTCGGCAGCCGGGCGGGGGGAGCCGACCCGGCTGATGCGACGGAGTCCCCGTGGCGCGGCGAGCGGCCGCTGAGCAATGCCGCAGTGGAGACGCTTCGCCGCAGATTTTGCTCCGAAAACATTGCGCAGAGCGTGTCAGGGGAGCTGTATCTGGATGCCGCAAAAGGTGTTTTGAAAATATCCACCCCCCGGACTGCGTCGATCACCTTGCCGGGCGGAGCTGAAGTTGCCGGAGCACTCACGGTTCGCGAAGCGGACGTCCCCCAGACGATCGCTCTTTCGTCGCTGGATGGAAAGCTCCTTTCGGAAAGCGGCAGGATTCTGCTCTTTCACCTCACCGACACGCTGAATTTTCAGGCGAAGTTCAGCGATGCCAACCGAAACACGCTGTATCAATGGGGGAGTTCGCAACTGCTTGTGCGGCGGGGACGGGCGGAGGTGTCGTTCCAACATCAGAATGCGGCGGAGATGGAGGTGTTCGCCCTGCATGCCGACGGTTCGGTTGCGAAGCAGATCCCCCGGCGCGTGGAAAACGGACGGCTGTTTTTCACGGTTGATACGGCGTTGGACGGCAGGGGGGTGCTTGCCTATCGGATTGCCCGTCGGGAATCGCGTTGATGAAATCCGCGGCGAACGCCGGAGCAGGTTGATTTTTGCCCGGAAACGCTCTATATTAATTTAACAAAAGAGTCCGGAATTTGATCGAATGTTCCGATTCTGGTCCGGGAATCCCGGGGGGGAATCTCCTGGTTCTCCGCCGGAATTTTTGCCGGAACACGGGTTGCGGCCCGGCACCGGAACAGGTGGAATTTTTCAGTCGCAGGGATCGAAGATGCAGTTGTCCTCCCTCAAAAGTCTGGCGTTCATTCCCAACAACGAACTTCCGCCCTTGCCGTTCTATGTGATCGACGTGGGCTCCAAGGTGTTGCAGGCCGGTGAGCGGGATGCCGCGAACGGTGCATTCAAGGATTTCATCGAGCTCATCTGGTGTGTGGAGGGGTGCGGCGAGATCCGGCTGTTCGAGCACTCCTTCCCCATCGCGCCCAACGATGTCTTCTACTATTTGCCGGGGGAGGATCACGAGCTCAGGGCGATCAGCGCCGGCTGGTCGATGTACTGGGTCTGCTTTCGCGGGGCGCTGGCCGAAAGTTTGTTTCTCTCCTATCGTTACGCCCGCTGTCAGCACGCTTCGGAGGAGTGCCCGGTTGCTCTTTTTACCGATATTTCGAACTGCATTTCGTCGCCGGAACCGGTGCAGCAGGGGCTTGCCTGCGGGTATCTCATGCAGATTCTGGCAAAGATGAACTCCTGGAAAACCCGTCAGCGTCACCCGGATCGGAAAATCGACCGGATTCTCGGTTTTGTCGCACACAACCTCTCCAATCCGGCGCTCGATATCGATCTGGTGGCGGATACGATGGGAATCCCCAAGTCAACGTTGCAGAAGATATTTGAAAACAAAGTCTCCTGTTCTCTCGGCAGCTACATCCGGAATGAACGGTTTCAAAAGGCGTTGATCCTGTTGAAAAACACCGATCTGCCGGTCAGCCGGATCGCCGCGGAGGTCGGCTACCGGGAACTCGCCTCTTTCTCCCGTCTGATCCGGCGCGGCACCGGGATGTCCCCTCTGCAGTTCCGGGCCGCCAGAGGATTGAACGCCGCTCCGCCCGGAATGCGGCGAAACCGGGCGGAGTGATTTTTTTCTCCGGCGGCCGGGTCGCTCAGGCGCCCGGCAGTTCGCGGGGCAGCACCTCCAGCGGCGGAATGGTGTACGTTCTGCCTTCGATCCGGCACTGCTGCGGCTCGGTGAGGAAGTTGACGAAACACTGCAGAATCCGCCCGTCTGCGGCGCGCCAGCCTGACGACGCGATCGACGGGAAGTTCTCCTGCCGGTTCCGGTAGTGAAGCGTGTAACTGCCGCACTCGACCGGGCAGGGGAACTCGATCAACTCCCCGTGAAGCAGAAACTCCCGGTGACGCCGGCGGGCCGCGTTCAGGTTGCGGATCAGCACCGGGAGCGGCTCCTGCGGCGGCGCGGGATGGTTCCAGTCCGAAGCGGTTCCCCAGTCGATCTCGCCGCTGTCGCGCAGCATGACGCTGAGCATCTCGCCGGAACAGAAGGCGCGGGCCAGCCGGAACTGCAGATTGTCCGGCGATTTGACGCAGTCGATCTTCTGTTCTGCGCCGCACTGGTTGCCGAAGAAGTTGTTTGCGTAGCGGTGGAATACGTACTGGAAACCCGGCACCGGCTGCCCGTAGTTGATGCCGAAGACGTCCCGCAAATCGTTGAAGGGGAGGGCGGCGACGTAGGGGCCCGCCGCGGCGCATTCGGTGCCGAGAAGCATCCGGCTCCCCGCGGCGTGGATCGTGTCGTTGAGCTCATCGAGAAACTCCCGCATGGCTTCGGTCTGCCACGCGCCCGGCACCGGCGGATGGTGGTGATCCTTCCGATAACAGAGGAAGGAGGCGCCGCCGAGATTCTGATCGAGAATCTGGAAGTAATCGACCCCCTCCTGCGCCAGAATCCGCACCTGTTCTTTGAAAATCTCCCGGCTTTTCCTCTCTGCGATGCAGAAGGTCTCGCTCTCCCGGATCATGTCGCAGATCGTGGCACGGCTCTCCCCTTTCGGACCGCGCGCCATGCAGGATTCCAGCTGTCGCGTCTCGTACTCCGCGCGCCCCGAATAATCGTTGATGCGGCTCTGCATCGTGAAGGAGGTGCCGGAACCGTAGACGCCGAGGAGATGCCCCGCCCCGTGCAGGAGGTCGCGCAGTTTCCGGAAGGATTCCGCCCCGCCGACCGGCGGCCAGTAGAAAGGCGGGTGCCAGGGGCCGTGCTGCTCCCAGCGCATCAGCAGCGCCATCACTTTGCTGGCGAACGCCTCGGCCAGCTCCTGCAGCCGGGGGAAGGCGTTTTCATACGGGAGAAACCGGTTGGGTTCCGGCGTGATGGTGCCGGTCCCCCGGACTGGATAGATCACTGTGACCGGAGACTCCTCCAGCCACTCCGGCAGGGGGAAGCGCCGGTTCATCGCCGGGTCGCGTTTCACCACGTTCTGCCGGTAGAAATCGCAGGCGGCCTGCCAGCCGGGCGGAACGGGCTGCAGAAGGAGATCGAAGGGCAGTTCACAGCAGCCGGAGCGGAGGAGTCCGCCGCACATTGTCTCGATCCTCAGCCCGAGGCGATCGTCGGCTTCGGGGGCGAACTCCAGCGCCTTGGTGGTGTGGCGGGGATCATCCGCGACGAAGCAGACGCCGCCTTCGTTCCGCCAGGCGGCGAGAAACTGCATCTGACAGAGCCCGGGATAGTAGCCGATGCCGAGGTTGTCGGGGAATTCGATGTGCTGTACTTTGCGGTTGCGTTTCTCCCGTTCGCTGACGATCACCCCTTCGCTGAAGGGATAGAAGAGTTCGTGATTGAGCGGGATTGCGATATGAGGCGCTTCGATGAAATCGGGCAGAAGGTCGGCCGGAATTCCGGAGAGCGCCGGGCGGAACCGGAAGGAGCCGTCCTCGCCGTTGCGGATTTTGAGAGTGAACAGCAGTCCCGGCACGGGGCGGCACTCCGACCAGCGCGCCTCGCCCGCCTCGAAGCGGAACGAGGAAAAGCAGGTGTCATCAAGTTCGAGGTAGTCCCCGTTTTGCCGCAGAAAGCGGAGCGAAAAGGCCCGTTCTGCCGGAGCGAGCAGCGAAAGATTGCGGTGTTCCAGCGCGAGAACGGCGCCGTTTTTCCCGGAGAGGACCAGCCGGCTCTCTCCGTTGTTCCAATGGATCTCATTCATAAGAAACCACTTTGCTGTTGATGTTTTTCATTTTCGCCTCCTCGGCTGAGTCGACGAAGGCGAAGGGGGTTCCTCCGCCCGGAAGCTGGAAGGTGTTGTCTTCGAAACGGATGTCGGCGATTCTGCTCAGCGAGACGGCGGGGCCGTGTGGCGCGTTGCGGCGGATGCGGTTGCCGATGATCTGCACGTCGGCGCAGTTCCATAGGGTGAGCGCCGGTTTCCCGGAAGTTTCCATCTCGTTGCCTTCGAGGCGGAGGTGGTGGATCGAGCTCGCCTCCATGTTCCCCTCCGCATACGGGGGGATGCAGCGGACATAGATTGCGCTCCCGCCGGTGTTGCGGAACCGGCAGTTCCGGACCACGCTGTTTCGGGCGCTGAAGTAGAGTTCCCAGGGGCAGAGCGCGGTGATCGACACGCCGGGACCGGTGATCGTGTCGAAGGTGGAATCCTCCACCCGCACACCGGGCGCCGTCAACTGTACACCGAGCCCCCGGACGTTGCGGTAGGTGCAGTTGACGATCGCGGAACCGCTGAAACAGCCGCCGAGCGGCTGGACGCGGTCCGGTCGGAGGACCTTCTTCTGCAGATACATGGTTTTCTGTTCGCGTTTCTGGTCCTCGGTGAGCGTCGGCTGGCGGAGCGTCTCTCTTGTGGCGATGCCGGGCGGGAGCGGCGTGGCGTATTCCGGGTGGCCGTTGCGGCGGACAATCCGCCGGACCGCCTTCACTTTGCCGGTGTTTCCGTCGAGAATCAGTACGCCGGAGGTGTTGCTCATGGTCCGCTCCGGCAGAGTGCGCAGGCCGTCCGGGGTGACGGCGGTGAGTGCGACGGTTGAGGCGGCGAGATTGATTCCGTCATCCTCCATCGATGAAAAGGTGCAGTGCTCCAGGTACGGACCGACCTTGCCGATGGCGGCGAACATCAACCCGTCGCCGTTGGTGGAGATGAGGCGCGCGGTTCCCGGCTCCGGTTCGACGCGGCAGTTTTGCAGGATCGGCGCGTAGCTCAGCAGATGCCAGGTCCAGGAGGGAGAGCTGTGAACGGTGATCGCGTCGAAATGGTCGAACTTCGACAAGATTGAACTGATCGCATTGGCGCACCGGGAGTCGTACCGGCCGGTGATGACCACCGGATTGCCGGGAGCGAGGCTGGTGCGCGCGGTTCCCGCGTGAAAACTGCCGAGCTCGATGCGGAACTTCCGCCCGCCGAGCGGTTCGACTTTGCCGAGTGGGAAGGTACCGGGCAGATAGGTCCGCGTCTCGGGCGAGAGCGGTGTGAGACGGCGGGAGGGGGCTTTGAGCAGGTTCGGGGCCAGCGGCGAGGGGAAGCCTTCGTTGATCTCCACCTCGAGCCGGGTCCGCTCCGCATTGGCGGCAACGATGCGCCCCTGCGTGAAGGGGGGCGTTTCGTAATCCAGCGTCAGGTTGCGGAGCGTCGTATGGTATCCCCCGAGAATCCGGATGCCGCAGAGGGCGGGATTCGTGAAGAGTAGCCGGGTCTGCCCCGCTTCACCCTCCAGCGTCAGGTGTTCGGGCGAGAGCAGCCGCAGGTGGGCCTGATTCAGTGTGTCGGCGTTCCAGGAGGAGAACCCGCCGGAGATGCGGTTCCGCCAGGCGCGGCGTTCCGGCGGGCGGCTCTCCGGTTCAATCCGGTAGGTTCCGGCAGGGAAGTGGAGTCGCACCGGCGATTTGGCGGCGGCGGCGGCCTCAAGTGCCCGGCGGATGGCCGGCCCGTCATCGCTTCTGCCGTCGCCCCGGGCGCCGAAATCGCGGACGGAGAGGCTTTGAGGCTTCGGCGCGTTTTCCAGCTCCTGCAGCAATTTCGCCTCTTCTTTGAAATATCCGGCAAGCATCTCCAGCTCCTCATGAGCGCTCCAGGCGAAGAGCAGGGATTCCGCCGTGCCGGCCTCGAGCCGGGCGGCGATGTACGCGATCAGCGAATCGAGGATTTCCAGCCGTTTCGCCACGGCGGCACTGCGGGGAGAACCGGCCGCTTTCAACCGGGAGAGCAGGCGGAGCCGTTCCGGCTTTTCCGCCAGTGCCGCTTTCCAGACAGCTTCGGTCTCCTGCCGGAATTCCGCTTGCGGGAACGAGGCCAGACACTCCGGCGTGAAGTAGCCGGTCGAAGAAAAGGACGGTTTGTCCGCCGCGCACAGCGCCAGCGGGAGCGCCGTTAACAGGGCAAGTTTGAATCGCATCGCTCAGAACTCCTTGTTTCGTATGTTTCCATTCAGAACCGTTTCCCCCGGCGAAGCGGCTTTATCCCGCATGTTCAACACCGGAAGCGTCCGGCATGCCTCCTGTTCCTGCCTATTTTTTGGGTGCATCTTCTGCTCTCTCCTAAAAAATACAATATTATTTTATATTAATTATACCTGTTTCCTGCCGTTTTTCAAGCGGGAAATATTTTTTTATCGAGAAAAATATGGGGGGATAGAAGAAGGAAAAAAGCAGAAGTCGTGCTTCCGACAGGAAGAAACTTCTGCTTTTTTCGGGGAAAGCGGGAAGGTTTTTCTGGTTTTTCAAACGCGGGAGGCGAACTGCGGCAGTTTCGCCGCTTCCAGAAAGAGCAGCAGCGTCGGCGTGTAGTTCACCCCGTCGCCGATCGGAGCGCCGGTAAAGGGATCGAGCTCCTGCTGGAAGGTCGATTCCGGATGCTCTTCAAACGCCTTCATCCAGCGCAGCAGCAGCGCTTCGCGGTCCGTTTCCCGATGGTAATACCCCATCCAGAAGAGCGCCCGCAGCGAGGTCAGCGCCTGCGTGTTCCCGCCCCAGGAGTTCCGGATGCCGTGCCGGAAGCTCGGGTCATCGATCGAAACCGACGGCAGCGGGTACGGCGGCAGAAACTCCCGCCCCGGCGTGCAGAAATAACGCTCATAGACCCGGTCGAACTCCTCCTGCGTCAGCACACGGTTGAGGAAGAGGCGGGTCACATGCTCGGTGCGGTACTTCCGGAAGCCGGTCGTGGCGCGATCATAGTAGAATTCATCCTCCTCATCGTAGAGGTAACGGCGGATGGCGAGCCGTGTCATTTCGGCTTTCGCGCGCCATTCGGCCGCTTCCGCATTCTTCCCCAGCAGGTCCGCCAGCTCCGCCAGCGCGATCCGGCCGCCGTACAGTGCGGCGGAGAGATCGACTGAGAGGATCGGCATTTCCGGGAGGTCCGGCATGTTGTTCGCATCGTCTCCCGGGCAGCTGTGCGGAATCCCGCCGTCGGTCACCCGCGGCGAATTGTCGTGCCCGGTGTCGTATTCGCAGTACATCGCCGGAAGACCGCTCTCCGCTTCGCAGCGGTGGTGGACGAACCAGCTGTCATACGCCGCCGCCCCCCGGTAGATCCGGGCGAAATCCTCCTCCGGGCGGCCGGTCTTGCGGGCGATCTCCATCGCACAGCGCGCAAACGGCCAGACGGTCTGAACGTGCCAGAAACAGCGGTCGTACCCGTAGAAGAAATTCCCCTCCCTCCGGTAGTTCAGCGGAAGAGCGAAGGGGAACAGCCCGTCTTCCCGCTGAAAGCGCAGGAAGGCGTCCTGAGAACCCCAGGCGGATTCCGGCGCATAGTCGGCGAGAAAGAAGTTATCCTGATTGTGTTCGAGCCAGATCCCCTCGTACTGATCGCCCGCCTTCAGCAGCGGCGTCTCGGGATACTGGGGAAAGGCGTCCAGATTGTTCAGCAGCGCCCGCTGTACTTCGGGAACTCTTGCGGTGAGCTGTTTGACGGCGGCAGGGGAGAACGGTTCCGGGGCTGTCATGGTTTCAACATCCTTCTTTTGCGGCCTTTTTTCCTGCGGTTGGTATTCATTCCAGATTGCGGACGCTGTTGCGCACGATCAGGTGGGTGTGCAGCCAGCGCACCTCCTGCGGCGTCTCCGGGTGGCGGATCAGTTTGACCAGTTCCGCCACAGTGGCTGCGGCCAGCTGATCGAGCTCCTGGTCGATGGTGGTTAATTCCGGCGTCATCCAGCCGGAGATGCCGGAGAGCTCCGAGGTGACCAGCGAGAGATCCTCCGGAATCCTTATGCCGAGGCGATGGAGTTCATGCAGAACCGGCAGCGCCACCCCTTCGCCGCAGGCGATCAGCGCGGTCGGTTCCTGCTTGAGCAACTGGAGCAGCCGGTGGTTGGATCCCTCCGGTTCGAGGTCGGTGTACATGACCGGCTCCAGCTCCGGCAGGCCGTGTGCGGAGAGAAACGCCCGGTAGGCGTCGAGCCGCTCCCGCCCCGCCTGGTTGAAAAACTGGTCGACGGTGACGGCAATTCGGCGGTGTCCTCTTTTGTAGAGATGCTCCAGCGCGAGCCGGACCCCTTCGCCGTGGTCGGTGCAGACCGCGCTGCTGAAGGCATACTGTTTGTTGACCGTGAGGATCGGCATGGAAAGGGCGCTGAGCTGTTCGAAGTGCTGCTCAATGACCTGTTCCGAGAGCAGCAGCAGCACCGCCTTGGTGTAGCCGTTGTAGAGTTTGGGCAGATCTTTGACCGGCAGGATTTCGGTGAGCAGGTTGCGCCGGGTGACCTCAAAAACCGCACTGTTGAGCAGTCGCTCGGTGAAGCTGGTGCGCCGGGCGGGATTCGGCATCTCGTTGATGACGATGGCGACGCAGTCGCGGGCCATCACCTGCTGGGGGCGGTAGTTGAGTTCGCGGGCGGCGGCCAGCACACGCGCCCGGATCTCTTCACTGACCCGGGCACGCCCGGTGAACACCCGCGAAACCGTCGCTTTTGAAACGCCGCATTTCCGGGCCAGTGTATTGATATCGGCCATCGGATCTCCTGAATTGAAACAGTTTCAACTTTTTGATAACATACTTCTTTTCAGGAGATTTTTCAATCCGGAATCCGGAAAAAGTGCAAAAAGGGAGGATTTTTCCGTTCCGCGATGAAACCTTGTTTCATCGCGAAACGGATTCTGCGTCCGTCAGCAGTCGTAAGAGCTTCTCAGGTCGCGGATGACCAGTGCCTGTTCCAGCTCTTCGAGGGAGACCTCCGCTCCGGTCCGGAAGGTGAGGCGGCAGGTTTCCCCGGGCAGCAGGGCGAAGCTGTTGTCGGAGAAGGTCGCCTGGATCTTCCGGAACTCCGCGAAGAGGTAGAAGACGGGCTTATCGGTCTCCAGTTCCAGCAGGAACTTCCCGTCTTCCGTGCGGGAGAGCCGGTGGGTGATCTTCGCCTTCGGCAGCTCGCAGTGCTTGTATTCGGTCAGGAAGCGGTCGCCGCGGTGGGTGTAACTTTTGCCGTCGCCGGAGACTTCCAGCTCCCAGAGGAGAAATTCCTGCGTCGGGTCGGCGATCCATTCCTCGGCCGGAAGCTGTCGGAGCAGCGTCGCGCCGTACGGCGGCAGATCGACCGGCAGCGAAAGGCGTTTGACGCGGCAGCCGTCGGCGATGCGGACGGCGGAAACCGTCATCGTGCCGCACACTCTGCTCCCGACGTCGCTCGACACCCGGAACTCCAGCTTGTTCTCCCGCGGGACGATCGTGCCGATCACCGGGGCGTAGAACCGTTTCGCGTGGTAGTGGAGCTGTTTCCAGTTGCCGAAGTAGTCGAGGCTCGACCAGGAGGCGACCGGCCAGTTGTCGTTGAGCTGCCAGTAGATGGTTCCCATGCAGACCGGCTTGAGGGTGCGCCAGAACTCCACGCCGGTCCGGATCGCCATCGCCTGCTGCACCTGGCTCAGGTAGATGAAGTCCTCGAAGCCGGCGGGCAGCCGGAAGTAGCGGGTGAACATCTCGACGATCTTCGAATTCCCGGCGTTGTTCTTCTGGTGAAGTTCCATCACCGGGCTGGTGACGTTGCGGCCGTTTTCGCCGACGTAGAAGTCGACCGTGTTCTGGCTGGGGAAGGCCTGATAGCCGAACTCCGAGCAGAAGCGCGGCGTGATCTCGTAGTAGGCGTCGACGCTCCGGCCGCCGTGCCAGACCCGCCAGTAGTGCATATCGCCCTGCGATTCGGTGTCCTGATCGGTGAAGTCATCCTGCGTGTTGCAGGGGGAGGTCGGCCAGAAGAGCCGCGTCCGGTCCGCCGCGAAGACCGCGTGACGGATCGCCTGATTGACCCGGTCGTAGCAGACCACTTTGCGCACGTTCTCGTGCTCGCGGGGGACGAACTGAGCGCATTCGTTGTCGCCGCACCAGAGCGCGATGCAGGCGTGGTCGCGCAGCCGCTTCACCTGATGGATCACTTCAGCGCGGATGAGTGCAAGGAAGTTGTCGCTGTCCGGGTAGACGGCGCAGGCGAGCATCATATCCTGCCAGATGAGAATACCCTTCTCGTCGCAGAGGTCGTAGAAATCCTCGTTTTCGTAGAGGCCGCCGCCCCAGACGCGCAGACAGTTCATGTTGGCTTCGACTGCGTCGGAAAGCAGGGCGTCGTACCGGGCGCGGGTGTAGGTTTCGGGGCGGGAATCCATCGGGATCCAGTCGGCTCCCTTGGCGAAGACATCGATGCCGTTGACGCGGAATTTCAGGCAGACGCCGTATTCGTCCTTTTCGCTGACGGTCTGCATGTCGCGCAGGCCGATCCGTTTGGAAAGGGTCATGCCGTCCGCCGTGACGGTGAGCGGGTAGAGCGGCTGTTCCCCGTATCCGGCCGGATACCAGAGCTTCGGATTTCCCACCTCGAAATCGGCGGAAACCTCGTTTTTTCCGGCGGTGAGAGCGGCGTCGACGCGCCGGGTTTCGCCGTTGAATGCAAACGTGACCGGCACCGTTCCGGCGGCGAGGGCGTCGATCTCCGCGGTGACAGTCACGTTACAGCGGCCGGCGGAGTGGAACTGTTCGGTGCGGACGTATTCCAGCCGGGTGCCGGAGGAGTTTTCCAGACAAATTTCGCCGTAGATGCCGCTCAGGACCAGTGAGACGCCCCAGTCCCAGCCGCCCTGACATTGGATTTTGCGGATGTAGTTTCGGCCGTAGAAAAAGCTGCCGTTCCCTTCCCGCCGGGGCGGGTGGTAGGTGAACGTTTCGCTGATCCGGTCGATGTATGTCTGCGGCGCGGTGATGGCGACGGCGATGGTGTTTTCTCCTTCCTGCAGGAACGGTTTCACCTCGACGCGGAGCCGCAGAAACATATCCTCGCTGAAGGCGATTTTCCGCCCGTTGAGGAAGATGTCCGCCGCGGTGTCCACCGAGTCCAGATTGAGCCAGATGCGTTCCGCGTTCAGAAACTCCCGGTCGATGGTGAAACGGCGCTCCCAGCGCCAGTTGTACCCGCCGATCCACTGCACCTCGTGTTCGTTGAGGCCGACGTTGGGGTCGGGGATCAGCCCCGCCCGCAGCAGCGCGGAGGCGTTGTCGCCGGGGACATTCGCCTCGATCGGCGAAAATCCCTCCTTGTCGCAGGAGAGCTTCCAGATGCCGGAAAGATTGATTTTTGACATGGCGGAATCCTTTCTTGGGTTGGATTAAATTCTTTTTCTAAAATATCATGGATCTCTGCAAAAACGGTTTGTTTTTCCAAAAAAGGATACTACATTGATATTGAAACGGAGGATTTTTGATGCTGCATCTGGAAGCCAATTCCTATCTTCAACAGGAGAAATATCTGTACCATTCTTCGGAATACCATGCCGGAGAGGGATTTCGGCCGCACGATCACGAGTTCTGCGAATTCTTCGTCGTTCTGGAGGGGGAGCTGGAGCAGACGCTGAACGGGCGGAGCGCAGTTCTCCCGGCGGGAACGGTGCAGCTGCTCCTGCCGGGGGATGCACACGGCATCGGCTGTGCGCCGGGGTGTGAATTCGTCCGCATCTTCAACTGCAACGTGCTGCGGGAGGAGTTTCAAAAGGAGTTCCTCCACTTTTCCGCGGAGCTGGAAATCGCGCCCGACGACCTGCTGGCCCGCGGCATGATCCCGCCCGGAGCGCGCCGCAAGCTGATCTTCGAGGACTGCGAAACCCTGCTCGCCCGGCGGGGGAAGTTCGGCCGGTTCCGGAATGCATTGCTGCGGACTCTGCTCTCACAGCTCCTCTGGGTTCTGCTGCGGCAGTCGGGGGTGGAGGAGAACGGCGCGCCGAAATGGCTGCTCGACGCCTGCGCGGCGATGCACCGCGAGGAGAACTTCCGCGCCGGTTTGAAGCGGCTGGTGGAGCTCTCCGGCCGGACGCAGGAGCACCTGAACCGCACGATGCGGAAACATTTCGGCATGACGCCGCGCGGCTATCTGACCAATCTTCGGCTGGAGGCGGTCTTTCAGGAGTTGATTCAGGGGAGGTGCGACATCACCTCCGCGGCGTTCCGGGCAGGATTTGTCAATCTCGCCGGATTCCGCCGGGCTTTCCGGAAAAAGTATCTGGTCTCGCCCCGCCAGATCAAGGAGCTGGGGCATCACTCCGGAAGCGGCGGGGCGTGACGGGCGATGCCCCGGGCCGCGCCGGAGAGCGCGGTCAGTAGATGGTTCCCGCCTTGCCTCGATAGAGGGTGAACGGGCGTTTCGCCTCTTCGCGGAGGAGCGGGCCGCGCACATCGATGTTGCGTTTTCGCAGAGCGTCGACCCAGTCGGAGCCTTTGTCCCCCTCATCGAATCCGATGGCTTCGGCGTCCTCCCGGGGCGCGCCGTAAAGCATCGCTTCCACTCCGCTCCACGGCGTAGCGCCGTAACACATGGCGCAGGGTTCGCAACTGGTGGCGAGCAGACAGCCTTTGAGATTGAAACTGTTCCGGAGGTGCTGGGCGCGGGCGAAGGCGGTCATCTCGGCGTGCGCCCAGGACTGGCCGGCGGGGACGACCCGGTTGACGCCGACCGCGACAAGCCTGCCGGTTTTCACTTCGAAAATCGCCGCGCCGAAGGGGCCGCCGGTGCCGTGCAAAACATTTTGACTGGCCAGTTCGATGGCGAACCGCATCTTCTCCTCGTCGGTGGCGAACACCCGGTTCCGGTTCTGCTGCTCCATCTCCTCCAGCCATGGCGGCATCGCGATGGCGGGGGTGAGCGGCGCGGAGTGGACCGGCGGTTCCGGAATGGAGGCACATCCGGCCGCCCCGAGGAACAGAAGTGACAGCGCACCCCGTGAAATTATCTTTTTCATCGGCAGGATCCTTTCCTTCTTCTCCACCCGGCTCCGAAATGAGCTCGCGAAAACCGGGAAAATCAGTCTCTTCTTTTATGATAGCGCCGGAATTCTGGATTGCAAGCGCTTCGTCGCAATCCCGGTGAAAGGATGAAATTTTTCTGTTTTTTGTATTCTGCTCTTGACATTTGCCGGAGAATAGGGTATAATTATGCTAAAAGATAAAATATTTTTATTAGCACTATTGGCATTACTGAGAATGATGAACGCCAAATCTGACAACACTACGCTTTTCGCGGAGACGCGGAATTATATGCTGAAAAAGATCGCGGAACTTCTCGCTGCGGGGGAGAAGAAGCTGCCGACGGAACGGGAGCTGGCGGAGGAGGTGGTGGCGAGCTACGCCACAGTCCGTCTGGTGATGAAGCAGTTGGAGACGGAGGGTTTCATCCGCAGGATCCGCGGGTCGGGGACCTATCTGGAGCCGGAGGCGGAGGCGTTGCTCCAGCAGAGTTCGATGCGGCGGCTCTGGTATTTCCGCAGTCCGGACGCAGATCAGCCGGAGCGGGATTACGGCAGCTGGATGCGGGAGGAAATCCGAAAGAGCGCCGCCGCGCGAAATTGGAATCTCATGGAGGAGGTGGTGTTCACCCACGATGAATTCCTGACCGGTCTGTCGCAGCGTCTGAAACCCGGGGATGCCGTGCTGTATCTGCCGCCGACGGAACCGATTTCGGTGCGTCAGCTGGGGGAACTTTCCCGGTACGACAGCTTTCCTTTGGTGGTACTCGACCTGGAGTTCGGCGATGTTTCGATTGCCAACGTGACCAGCGACAACCGTCGCGGCGGCATGCTGGCGGCGCGACAGCTGCTGAAAAACGGCAGCCGGACTCCTCTGGTACTGCTCTGCGAACCGCATTTGAAGCAGCTGCGGTCGCGCTTGCAGGGATTCTGCGAAATTACGGAAATCGCGGGAATCACGCCGGAAATTCTCGATTGCGGCGTCACCGCCAACGACGACCGCGAGGAGTTCGCCTACCGGGCGTTGCTTGCCCGGTTGAAACGCGGATCTCTGCCGGATGCGGTGTTTGCGATATCGGATTCGGGTGCATTCGGTGCGCTCCGGGCGATGCGCGAATGCGGTCTGGAGCCCGGGCGCGATGTGGGACTCATCGGATTCGACGGCGTCTCCGCCGGGCGGAAGATGACGCCTTCGCTCGCCACGATAGCCCAGCCGGTGGCGGGAATCTGCCGGACGGCGTTCGACATTCTGGAAAAATGGGTTCCGGGGCGCCGCCCGCAATATCAGCTGTCGCCGGAGTTCTGCCCGGGGGAAACGCTTCTGCCGTTACAAGTCAACTGCAAACAGGAGGTTTTGGCATGAAAGTTGAATTCAAGAGAAAGTGCAATCATTTTACTTTGATTGAACTCCTCATTGTGATTGCGATCATCGCCATTCTAGCCGCCATGCTGCTCCCGGCATTGAACAACGCGCGTTCCAAAGCCAAGCAGATTCAGTGTGTGAACAATCAGAAGCAGCTGATGAGTGCACAGCTTCAATATACCTCTGACAATCAGGGATATCTGACCCCGCTCAATCTCGGGCCGAGCTGGTCTGCCAGAATCAATATGAAATGGTGGGAGAACCTCCTGGCGGAAGGTTATCTTCCTCCGCCGAAATGGTTTGATGAAAACAGCGGTTATCCTGCGACCGGGGTGCAGATCTGTCCTTCAATTCTGGACTATTCCACCGGTTCCGGAATCGGTATTCACGGGCAGGGTGATAATCACCGGCTGGTCGGGTACGGCTTTTCGGTGAAGACATCCAAAATCAAACGCCCTTCCGAATCCGTACTGATCGGCGACGCCAGCTGCCTGAAAGCAAACGGTACAACCACTCCTGCCCGGGTGTTTGTCTGCTGGTGCTGGTATACCCGCTGGACAGTTCCCGATGACAACAACTACAATCTTCTGCCCCGCCACCGGGATCAGTCGAACTGCGGCTTTCTGGACGGGCACGTCGGTTCCTTTACCTATGCGGAGATGACCAATGACCGGTCCAATCTCTTTGGCCATATCTCCAATTATACCGGATACTGATTTTCTGAAGACAGAAAAAAAGGAGTCTTTTACAATGTGTATCTTCAACAGAAAAATTGTTTCTCTTCTGGCGTTGAGTTTGTCGCTTCCGCTCTTTGGCGCGGAGAAGTTGCTCGACTGGAATTCCGCTCGGCCGGATGACTATGGAAAGTGCCGTCTTTCCAAAAAAGGCGCTTTGACGATGACGAAGGAGGGAGCTTTGTTCAACGGGCGGGACTCCTTCCTGCATCTGGGAACGCCGAAGATCGCCGAATCGCTCACGATTGCGATGCAGGTGAAGTTGGACGAACTACCGGAAAAGCAGTACACGTTCGCCGTCCGGCGCGGTTTCAACCATGCGTTGGGGTGCGATAGGCAGGGGTACGTTACTCTGGAGATTTGGGGGCAGGACAAAAAAGAGAAAATTCGCGTCCGTTCCCAGCAGAAGCTTATTCCGGGGAAATTCTACAACATCGTTTCCGTGTTTGATCGCGCCAACAATCAGAATCAGCTGAAACTCTACATCAACGGCAGACTCGAAGGCGATGCGCGGCTCGGAACACCTCCGTTCCCGTATGGAGCCGAGGTGATCTTCGGCAACGCCAATCCTTACGGAAAGTGGTCTTTCCCGCTGAAGGGGACCTTGAACTTTCTTCGGGTGTATGACGGCATTCCCACGGGAGAGGAGTGGAAGAAATTGAACGAGGTGCCGCCGCCCGTCGCGGATGTCGCCGAAGGAGTGGTTTCGGTGATCGATTTCGGCGCGGTGCCGGGGGACGGTGTCGACGATACCGCCGCGGTTCGGAAAGCGTTGGCATTTGCCGTCAAGAATAAGGCCAGCCGCCTCCATTTTGGGCCGGGAGTCTTTGATTTTGAAGAGGCTTCCGGTTCGCTCTGGGCTCCGCAGCACTGGGTGCTCTGGCTGGAGAGGGTCTCCGATCTGGAGATCGATGGCGGCGGTGCGACGATGATGCTGCATGGAACCCAGTGTTTTGCCTGGTCGAAGAGTTGTCGCAATGTTACGTTCAAAAATATGTCCCTCGATTACAAGGAGCCGCACTTCACCTGCGGCAAGGTGATTTATGTTTCGCCGGACAAATACATTTTTGATGTCGAGGTTGATCCGATTTATCGTCCACGCGGCGGAGAGCCGATCCCTTCGTGGGCGGAGGTGGAGGGAAACGATCTTCTGAATGTGAATGGTGGACTCTTCGTTTGTCACCGGGTGTCGAAGACGCAGCTTGTCCAACCGAATGTCATGCGGGTGTATGCTTCGGATGCCATGCGTCCGCTCAAGGTGGGAATGCAGCTCGTGCTGCGGCATCATATCTATACCGGATCGCTGTTCCGCCTTCATGATTCCGTCGGGCACAAACTGGAAAACATCAACATTTATGCCGGCAAGGGAATGGGAATCGTCGGCCAGTATCTCGACGGGATCACGCTGCATAAAATCCGGATTTCTCCGGCTCCCTATGCCGCGTGGCCTTTTTCGACCTCCAGCGATGCGATCAACCTGCTCGGCTGTTATGGAAAAATTTCGATTACCGACTGCTACATCAAAGGAGCCAAGGACGACTCCATCAATATCTTCAGCAACTACTACGGTGTGAAGAAGGTGACCGGAAAAAACGGCATTCTCATGCACAGCCCGAAATTCAACTCCGGAGAGATGCCGCAGGATAAACCGGGCGATACATTGCTCTTTCTCCACAATGATTTCTCCGTCTATGCCAGACGGACGATTCGCAGCATCAAGACGGTTGGTTCTCAGCGGCACTGTGAGGTGGAGTTCACCGAACCGCTCCCAACGGAGCTGGATTGGAAAAATGATCTCATCATGGCGGCTCGTCAGCCGGAGCAGATCACCATCGCCAACTGCAGATTTCACAGTGAAGGCCGTGTCGTCCTGCAGTGTGGCAACGCGGTCGTGGAGAACTGCGAGTTTTTCAATGCCACCGGGTTTCAGCTCAACACCTGCATCGCACCGTGGTATGAAGCGGCGCCGGGCCGTCATGTCGTGGTTCGCAAAAACCGTTTCATCAACTGCGGAAGAAATGGAATGCGTAAGATTCCCGCCGTCATCGCCGTCACCGCCGAAGGGCCGCTGCCCGGCGTGAAAGATCTTTCCAGCCAGGGGGCGCCGGTACCGCATCCGGTTCATTCCGATATCGAAATCTCTGACAATCTGATTGACAAATCCAACAATTCGGCCATGATTTTCACTTCGGTGAAGAATCTTGTCGTAAAAAACAACACTTTACGCGACCTCTCTCTGCAGCCGCAGGTGAAACCGTGGCAGCTTGCCGAACGGAACTGGAATGAAAATGCCGTGACGTTTGTCTGCGGCATTGAATCCGCCCGCTTCGAAGGGAATCGCTTCCAGAGTTCGAAAGCTCCGGAAAAACCCGGTGTTATTGCGGTCGGGGACTCCATTGCGGAGAATGCCATCGTCTTCAAGGATAACCGGAATTTCACGATCCGGCGGACCGATGTGTTCCCCGAACGGCGGAAGAAGTAGTTCTGTCGGGGGAGCTGGTACCATGGCGGGATGAGCTCCCCCACTGTTGATCACTCCTCTGCTGACGCCGTGGGGGCGTAGAAGATGCGGTTGAACCGCGTGAAGTTTTTTTCCGGCAGTCTGGCCAGCGCCCGGCCGGCGGTTTCTGAAGTGGTCCAGGCGTGATACTGCAACACGACGTTGGCGAAGGCGCCCGGCTCCAGTTCCCCGTTCAACAGCGGGTAGGGCCACTTCTCCGCCGGGTCGAGATAGCTTTTCAACATCCGCTCGACCGCCCGTTCGATTGCCCGGAAACTTTCACTGCCCGGCGCGAAGAGATCGATTCCCTGCGCCTTGCCCGCCCCCACCGACCGGAAAATCATCTGCAACGCGAATGCCGAGTAGTGCCAGGAGCGCGTACGGTGGATCTCCTCCGGCAGAAAGCCCCGTTCGTCCACCGCCGCGACGATCAGGTTGCGGACGATTTTCAAATGTTCCGCCGCCAGCTCTTCGTTGCCGCAGAAGCGCGCGTAGGCGATGATCTGCGCGTGATAGGAGAGCCCGTGGTTCTGCTTCTTGCCGAAATCCTTCCGCGCCATCGGATCCTCGAGCAGCCAGCGGGTGTATGCTTCGAACCACTGCTGCAGGCGGCGGTACTCCTCCGGACGCAGGGCCGGAGACTCCTTCAGTAGAACGAACAGGTTCACCAGATCGGCGAAGGCGATGGTGTCGATGATTCCTTCCACCCGCCCTTTGGTCCGGCCGGGAATCGCCTGCGCATACTTCATGTGCGGATTCATCCGGGTCGCTTCATCGAGAAAGAAAACGCGGATGAGCTCCCCCGCCTTCTCCGCCGCTTCCCGGTCGCGGTCGAAGTGCCAGAGCAACGCGCCCGCCGTGATCCGGCGGCCGACCTGGCCGATCTTCGTCTGGTCATATGACCGGAAATCCGGATTGAACTGGCCGTCGCGCCGAATGTACGGCAATCCGTCCGGCCTGGCCGGATCCGGCCACCAGTAGGGGCCGCAGCTGGTGAAGTCGCGCGGGTCACCGCCGGGCGAGGGGAGCTTTTTGTCGAAGGTGACGCTGATCGGCGGCTGTTTCAACAGGGCGCCGCGCTGTTTCCGCAGCTCGTCGAGCGCCCGTTTCGCCATCGGTTGCTCCACAAGAGCCGCTTTCGTCGGAATGCGATTTTCGGAAATCGTCGGCAGTCCGGCGGCCAGAACCGCAACTCCCGCCGACACGGCCGCCAGAGAGAATAGAAGTTTGATGTTCATCGAAGTTATTCCTGTTTTTTAACGCCGTACGCGTTGAAGATGTCATCTTCGAAGTCCCCGGTGCCGTAGGGAATGACCTCTTCGCTGGTAAGCGCCCAGCCAGCCCCATCTGGATTTGAGGCAGACAGCGTGGTATGTTCTTCCACAAACCGTAATAATGGGAGAACGGCATGGGACGCGAAGGACGAGATTATTGGGAGGCGCAA
>ENA-UEQW01000141-UEQW01000141.1-human-gut-metagenome-genome-assembly--contig:-NODE-141-length-68078-cov-55.757298_pt1 | contig 68078 bp, 48 predicted proteins | sample MGYA00242947_ERZ507947 | MGnify/ENA primary metagenome ERZ507947 (study PRJEB26167, sample SAMN06115421) | human gut metagenome | host: Homo sapiens | place: China:Guizhou | collected 2015-03-17... | reverse complement strand
ATGCTTTGAATATCTTCTAAAAATATTTACAACATGCTGCTGCCGCGGGTTACAAACCCGCCCCCCAATTAGGCAGATAAATTGCAGTTTTTATCTATTAAAGCAACCGTACCCACACGATTCGTTATAGACGAGAACTATTTACTGTCTCAACAAGTAATAATAGTATGCTCCCCTTGCTCGTCGGACGTAAACTTGACAGTAGCACTGATAGCTTTCAGACGCTCACTGATAGACTGAATGCCAATACCAGTCGTCGTAGCAGTAGAAGCTGCGTCAAAAGGAGCTACGGGAGAGGTCGTAGCATTGTGCGAAATGCTTAGTTCAACAGTAGGAGCGACAGTGCTATGCGCAAGCGCAATGTCGATATGCGTGAGTCCTTGCGTATGTTTGACAAGGTTGGTAATGAGTTCTTGCGCAATGCGATAGAGTTGGTAAGCTTGCTCAGTAGAAAGTTGGCTCCAGTCATAGGGAGCGTTGGCAGGAGTAGCATCTGTGAAGGTTACGCTGAATTGGCCAATCTCCTGTAACTTATAAGCCAATGCAGAGAGCGTTTGATCGAGCGTAGCAAAGGTCGTATTAGGTGGCATAAGTTGGTGAGAGATTTGACGTATCGTGCCACGCACCTGTTGCAGTTGCGCCACAGCAGAGCCGACATCAGTAGAGGTGGACATTTGCATTTCAGCCACAAGGAGGTCGTTGCACACACCATCGTGTAACTCCTGCGCCAAACGCTTACGCTCGCTCTCAATGCCATCGATATAACGACGCGCTTGGTCGAGTTGTGCCTTACGACGCTGCTGGCGGTGCCAAATAATAGCAGCAACAATGGTGGCAAAGAGCAACAGAACAATCCCTGCGAGTGCAGCACCTAAGCGCCATTGCTTCACCTCAGCCTCAGCAGCGTTCTTTTGTAGTTGAGTGATTTTGAGCTGTTTCTCTTTTGCATCGTAACGTGCAGCCGCATCGCCCACTTGCTGTTGCACATCAAGTTGGTGAATAGAGTCACCTATGTAGTAGGCTTCGCGATAGAAGTAGCAAGCTCGCTGTGGATTGCCCGTACCCTCATAAGCCCGTGCCACCATAAGCATGACCTTATCACGCTCTGACGACACCGCAGGACCATTTTTGTAGAGCATCAATGCCGACTGGAGGGCAGGCGACCATTGTCGAGTAACGAAGTAGTAGTTGATCTTTGCGTGTTCCAACTGCATACGCTCTGTACCGTCGGGGGCCGCATTGCTGACGATAGTATTGGCCCGCGCAATAAGGGCAGGAATCTCAGCATAACGTTGCGGTTGTTGGGTGAGCAGCGTGATGAGCGGTGAGAGACAACTGGCCTCAGCAAGCGGTTCATGAGCTCGACGCGCAATGGCAATGCCTTGACGCAGGTATTGTTCGGCTTTAGGGAAGGTGGCAGCGTTATAGGTAAGAATCGTGCCCAACCCTGCATATACCGATACGCGAAGGGCGGGATCGGCAGCACTTTGATATTTCAGCGCATTAAGCAAGAGGCGTTGACAGTCTTCAACACGCCCCATGCGGCTACACATCGCGCCATAGTTTTGGTAGGCAGAGAAGGCGAGTTGCGCATTCTTATGACGAGTAGCATAAGCGATTACTTGGTCATAACACTTGGCAGCCTTATCGAAGTATTGCATGCGGCTATGGCAGAGTCCTATACTACAGAGTTGGTTGTACGCTTCTGGTGCAAGGTGTTGTTGGCGTGCCTGGTTATAGGCTTGCGTAAAGTGTTTGAGCGACTGTTCTATCTGTCCTTGTGCCATAAGAGCTTCGCCCGTAGCGGCCTCAAGGGTTATGAGGTCGCGCCCTGCAGCCTTGCGTTGGCGAGCCAATTGAGCGTAGTGAAGTGCCGTGTCGGGGTGGGAAGTAGCTGTAGCTTCGGCCATTTGGGCCAGTAAGTGTACTTGGGGTCCTTTAACGTGTATGAGATGACGCAGTGAGTCTGCTTGTGGCTGTGCGATAGCCAACATCGGACTGAGCAAACAAGCGAGGAGGTTAGCTTTTTTCATTGTTGATTAGATTTTTTTTTGCAAAAGAAGAATACAAAGATAGTGCAAGGTGAGTGCAAAGCAAAATGAAAGTCTGAAAACTTTCATTTTGTTTTGCACTCGCCTTTTTTTAAAAAACATAAAGAAGAGACTTTTAACAAATGTCGATTAAAATCATTATTTATAATGATATGCAAACAAACGGAAACGGATATATTTGCAACATATTTTTAAAAAACAAGACAATATTATATATATGACACCAAAGATTAACATACTCATTTGCGACGACCATGCCATACTACTTGAAGGGCTGAAAGTATGCTTACTGCATATGCCCGAAGTGGATAAGGTAGCCGTGAGTTCTACACTGCACGATGCCACGCAATTGCTCGAATCGGAGCAACACTTCGACTTGTGCATTGTCGACCTCGACCTTCCTGACGGTTCTGGTATTGACTTGATAGAGAAAGTTAATACCATGGAGCCTGAGGTGCGCACAATGGTATACACCTCTCACGAGGAGATATGGCACATTAATGCTATCATGCAGTCTGACACGGATGGTGTGGTATTTAAGAGTTGCGATATAGATGAGTTATGTTTGGCTGTGCGCAGCATAGCACGGGGTGACAACTACTTTTGCAAGCGATTTCAGCAATTGGTGCGCCACATTGAGATGCACATTCCTGAATCGGGCAGCCACTTAACGCAACAAGAACACAATGTGCTCTGCCAATTGGCACGCGGACTGAGAGCACACGAGATTGCCGTCAACCTCAACGTGGCGTAAATACGATTAATACACACAAGGCGCACTTACTCTCTAAGTTTAATGCAAGTAATACGACTGAGCTTATCATTAAGGCATTTGTGAAAGGCATTATAAAATTCAATCTAGGACAATAAGCAAAGTCATGCTAAATGATTTATCCTAATATACTTTTTCATGCAAGAGAGGATTATATAGCAGTGAAAAGACAAAGGCAAGCAAATGCTTCATTCGCTTGCCTTCTTCGTAAATAACAATTTATTGGTGTCCGATAAAACTCAAAAAACACATACTTGTTAAGCTCAACCGCTACTTTTAGGCGGTTGAGCTTATTATTTGTGCAAGACAAGTCCCCACCCTAACCCAACTTTCACACCCCTAATATTGCAACTCTTGTTGTCATGGGCAAATCCAATCATTAGAGGTTAACTTTGTGTCCTACAAATTTGTATTTTCTTAAAGGGCACATGTTTGAACTTTAGCGCATCATAGATTTCTTTTGCAGATTTGCCTGGACGACAACATTGTCTAAAAACAATGGTTTCTCCTAACCCAACTTTTGTGGCACTTCATTTGTAGTTTTCGCTGTATTTTATTTGTAGTTTTTGAGGTAAAGCACTACCTTTTAATAAGATAACTTTCTATTGAAAAAGGAAGCCCGAAGTCCTATTAAAAAACGGGGCTTCGGGCAGTTTTTATACTGTTTTATCAGACTGCAATAATTCAAAATCAATATATTTTCTCGTTCATAATCTCCTACACTTTCAAATGTTTATTCACTTTTATCTTCTCCACCAATCCGTTTGGAAAGTGGAAGGAGAGGGTTGGACGGTCGAACCCTTGGTTCTTTAGTTGAGCATCATACCCTACGCCATCAATCAACACCTTCACGCTCCGAGTCTCCCATGCTTAGGCATACCTTCTGACATTGCTTTCAGCAGATGATGAAACTCCACTGGAATCTGAAATCCCTGACGCATGGTGGAACGGTCTATGAGTTTTTGGTAGAGGGACATGGTTCGCTTTCACGCACCTTTTCTAACCATGGAAAAATGAAAGCAAGCTTTCTTTTGCTCATTTGGCTTAACGAAAAGGCTATTTTATTTTTATATATCCTTCTTGATCGTAACACCTATGATATCTGTTTATGACGTCAATAAGGTACTGAATCTCTGGGATATTTGATTTTATACCCTTATACTTTTTATATTGGTCATTGTATCTTTCAATCGTACCTGTTGCTAACCGTCTTTCTATGTCAAAGGGAATGAGGAAAGACGAGCGTTCGCCTAAGTATGCATTGTACTCTGTGAGGAAAATATTGATGCCTGCAAGGTCAAAGTCGCCAAAATGAATGTAGCGATTGGGGATTATCTGCAACCAAGAACGTAAATCAAGGGATTGTGGATAACGAGAGACGAACAACAATTGATTATTACCGATGCATTGTTCAAAGAGTTCTCGTTGCTGACGAATCATGCGGAAGTTCTCCATATTCTCAACACCAACTACAACCACATCATCGGGAACGAAGAACGATTGCCAATCTGTTACAAATAAGAAACTGCCTTCTTGTGGGTTGACAACGAACTCCCGACCATTCAATGTACAAGGAATTGGTTCGTATGAGTTAACAGGGAAACCGGGGCATGAGCGTGTCATTACCAACTTTGAGTTACCTGTTGATGATGCTTGCTGCGAACGTAAGGTATTCTTAGACAACAAAGTTTTACGCAATAGTCTCATGTCTGTAAATCTTTCATCCACAAAAGTTAACGCTTTGCATAATGTTTCTTCATTGGGCGCAAACAACGTTCTCCTACTTCCATGAGATGTACTAATCAAAACACCATCACGCACCAAATCATCTACCCACTCGCCCTTGAGCTGGCTTGCGGGTAGTGATTCTCCATTACGAAGAAGGTTTAGTTTGTCTATGAGAGCAATGGTTATCTTCATTTTTGTGAAATCAATGGGTGAACGATAGTCTTTGACTTGCCATCCTTTTGCAACAAATAGGTATAACGATAATCAGATACGTTGTAGGTTGTTGGTGAGGAGTTAATAAGCAATATGTTACGAGCATTGGCAAAGTCAAGGATTCCCTTGATGTTTTGCGGATGCAGTTTGCCAATCTCGTCCATCATACAATGAATTCTGAAATCACCAAACTTGCGGCTCACCTTTTCCTTGAATACATTGATAAGCATGATGTTTATCATTGCCTTTACGAGCGTATCAGTACCCTCACTACCTACATGTGAGAGTTTGTCAGCCCAACCTGTATCGTTATCGTTCTCGATGATGCGGAATTGCAACTGGAACAGGTCAGAAAGCGTGAGATACTGACGCGAAGGATTATCCGTTAACGACTTCATAAAGTCGAGAAGATGCCCCACAGCTTTCTGGTTTACATCATCACGTTTAGAGGTTGAGAAGAGATTCATCTCGCCCATTGCAAACTGATTATCATCGTTAAAATCCTTTATGCGTTTCATCAACTGTACCATCTTGTCTGCCGAAGGAACTGACTGCAAAGCAATAAGTTTAATAACACCCACAAAGTTGCGTTCCTTGAAATCGTTGTTGATATCGTGAATAATCTTATCGACATCCGATTCATGACGTGTCAACTCGCCCATCTCCTTCGACACACGCGCCAGGATGTTCACATAACGCTCACTTGTCCTTCTGCGATACTCCTCCAATTTATTATTAATAAGGAATTCATCGAGGTTGTTGGCGAAGTCAAGATAATCCTCATCTATGGTCAGTTCGGTACGGAAGCTAAATGTGTTTTTTGCTGAGAAATTAGACTTGAACACATTGATGCTCTGCTTGAATTGATTATGTTTCGACTGACGCGAAAAAATGATCTCCTTAAGTTCGTCAACAGCTTGCCCAGGAGTACGCGACGTCTGCTTCTCTTTAGCTTCTGCAAGCATAGAAGGACAAAGATTATCATCATGAGTAAAGCTTTCTGTCTTCTGCAACTCATCTTCGAGGTGTTTCTTCTTTTCTCTGCGCTCGCTAAGTTCCTTTCCAATGGTCGTAATCTGTTGTTCGTATTTTTGCTTACGTTGGCCATATTTTTCATCCAATCGTATAATCCTCTCAGTAAGGCTCTTCTTCTGACTTTTTAAGTTATCCTCTTGGTCAAAGAGTTCTTCCTTATCTCGCTTGTAGTCATATACGAGTTTGCGATTCCGCTCTATGTATTTCAATTCATCTTCTGCCTTGCTAATCTTTGCCTTGCAATCCTCCACAAGTGTGGTATCAGCGCCTCGGCCTTTCAACTCGTCCACCTCCTGCTGCTTCAGTTTTCGTAATTCGGCATCAGTTTCTTGTTCGCGAATCTTAGTTTCCGCATTTACCTCGGCAACACGTTCGGTACATATATTAACGTTATCTTCCTTAGCGTCATTATGATTTTTTTTGACTGATTTAAGTTGCTTTTGCTTGTCAGTATTGATTCTTTCAAGCGCGTTTTGTGCAGACGTAAGGTCATGAGCCAACTTCTGCTGGCGATTCAACAGTTCATTCTTACCTTTTTCGATTATCAGCCTTGCCTTGGCGTCATAGTCTTCAATCTTGACGAGAATTCCCTTACGTTTTTGCGGAATCATATTGAGTTCCGTCTCTGCAATTGACTTTTGCTGACGTAGTTCTTTGATCTTTGGTGTAAACTGGCGCTTCAAATCTTCGATAGCTTTTTCTTGACTATAGAGAATCTCAGTATACTCTGTCCTTAATTGTTTCAGTTTATTCTCCAAAGCGTCCTTCTCATCCTTCAGTTGCTTTGGCTTACGCACATTAAGCGGAAAATCCATGAGATCAAGCTTCACGCCATACAATGATGCTCCATCCGCTTTCTGCGGACGAAGTCCTGTCTGATAGAGAATCTTCTCCTCATTTATCACCTTACCGATGTTCTGCTCCCAATCAGGCTTGTTATCCTCAAGCCATTCGTAGAGCGAACCTTTGGTACGATCAAGGAGCGCATCGATGGTTTGAATTTGCTCAACAACGGCATCTGTCTGCTTCTGCTTTTTATCCAATTGACTGGTGTAATCCGTATTAATTTTAGCCTCCTTTTTATCATATTCTGTCTGAACACTATTTACGTCAGACGCAAGCTTAGCAATCCTACCTTCAAATGTTTTCTCATAGAGTTGCAGTTCATTCAGCTGCTGCGTTAATGCTTCCTTCTCTTCTTTGAAGGGTACAAGAAACTTCAGCTTCAGAAGTTCTTTGTCACAATCGTTTTGCTCTGTCTTTATAGCGTCAATAGCGTTAGTTGCTGAATATATTTTCTCCGCAAAAGACAGTTCTATCTCTGTTCTCATAGCATTATACTCTTTCAGAAGGCGTTCATCCGTATTCTGTTTTTCTTGTCCATAGTTAAGAATACGTTGTTGTTGACCTTGTTTGAAAGTCTCAAGCTGGTTGATGATTTTCTGACACAGAGCCTTATATTTGGTCGTAACGTCATGGAAACGTGCCGTAAGATCAGCAAGTTTATCTTTGAGAGCATCGAGTTCTGTTTTCACAACAGGTTCTTTGTCACAACGATTCATAACCACATCAATCTGTTGATTCGCATAATATTCCTTACGCTCTTTAGTGCGCCTCAGTTTATCGTTAACAACGCCTTGCTCCTGATTCAAAGTAGCCTTCTCAGCGTCATGCTTTTGCTGAACTTCAGAGAGTAATCGCTTCTGCCTATCCTGCTCTTGCATGAGCTTTCCAAGCTTAGTGTCAATAAGTGGCAATTTTTTACGCGCAACACGTTCTGCATACCTAAGTTCACCACACAGATCCTCTATCTGTTGCTTCATATATAGAAGCTCATGATATGCCGTCACGACTGCATCTGCCTGTTTTCTTACTACCGATTCACCCTTTTGATTTGTCTTATACCAGCACAAAATATCTTTGTACTCCTGTTCGAAGTCAGACACCTGCCTGCGGAAGTATCCAAGATCAATATAGGCTTCTTCTTCACTCATCGAACGGATAATGATGTCCTTGATAAAATTAGCATCAAGACGCGAGTTGAGGAACACATTCTGTATGCTTCGTGGAATGTTCTGGTAGCGGTTCGTTTCCAGCAACTGGAAACGTACGAACTCCTTGCCTACAGCTTGCCTGTTGCCATAAAGTATATCACGATACTGCTCGTATCTATCTATAATCTTGCTTGAGTAAGCACCATTCAATCTATCACGTATCACTTTCCATTCTGCCGTCACCTCTCCATGCTCATCAATAAGCAATTTCTTCTGAAAGGCAGCATCAATAAAGCGGTAACATGCTCTACCCGAGGAGCGGAATACGAGTATCGAGAAAGGTCCGTGTTCATGCTCCACCTCATACACCATATATGAATTGGCATAAGGCAGATAGAACTCATCGAACGACTTCATCTCCTTCGGAATGCCAAGGTGTAGTTTGTCGGCATTATAGAAGTACAGAATTGCCCTAAGCAAAGTACTTTTTCCCACACCCTGAGTGCCGATAAGATGCACATTACCATCCAGTTTTACTTCAGCATAACGGATGTTGGCACTATTCACAAAAATTATCTTTCGTAATGCTCTCATGACTCTTCGGTTTCAATGATGGTTAGACAATCTATCAGTTCCTCAATGTAATGGAAGGCTGCAGTCACTTTGTAGGTCCCATCAAGTTCATTCTCTAATTCCACAAAGCCTTGGCGTTCTAGATCGTTGATAAGTTTTTCTACCTTCTCCGCGTTTGTCTTTACGTCAGTGTAAAGGTTGCGTGCCTTCTCCTTTAGTTCAATGTCGCTGGAGAACTTTTCGAGTATGTTCGATTTACGGAATGTGAAGCCAGAAGCGAACGTATTGTTGAAGGTCTTCAGAAAATCCACACGATCTATCCATAATGCGAGTCGCTGAACCTTGTCAGCCAACTCAACTTTATTCTCCGTGCGAGAGAAATAGTAATATCCATTACCTCCCTCAAGCTGGAAACCTATGCCAGAAAAGTATTCCTGATAGTTCTGAAAATCATCCTCTATAGCATCGTACAGATGCGAACGTTGCTGCGAGATTGAATTTTGGGAAATGAATCCTCCTTTGTTCAATATGTTGAATATTTCTTTTGTGTAACGCATATTTTTAATTGCTTGATGTTAATGGATATATAATTGGATATTCGACTCCCCCCTGTTGCCTATATTCGTCACTAACATGCAGTTCATCAAGATATTGTGTAGCAATCTGGCAGAAGAGAACTAACTTGGCTTCATCGTCCATTTTGATTCTGTAGCCAGAATAATTCATCACGAAATGGAACAGATTGTCGCCTGATGCCATGAACGCATTCTTCACTTCGCCTACATCCACAATCTGCAGTATCTGTTGTTGTTCCGTGAGTTCATCCTCGGTAAGAGGTTCAGCAAGATTACCTTTCTTTAGACGACTATTGCCCTTGCCTTTTGCAAAATCCTTCAGTATTTTAAGTCCTTCTTCCGAATTGCGGAGCATAGAGAGCGACACCTTTAGTGTATATCTTGGGCGAGGTTCCATCCATATAGGATTTCTCATCTGGAGTTTAGCCAGAATGTCGGTGTTCGTATCCAGTAACATCTGGTCGCGCAGATATTTGAGTTTCTGCACTTTCTGTAGCAAACGGTTCTGATATTCAATGAGGTTCAGATAGTTGATAATCTGTCGGTCAAGTTCCAACAAGTTGTGATACACCTCACGCAACTGCAGTTTTACGTCCGTAACGATGTCCTTCAGTTGAACGTCCATCGCTATCATAAAGAATGTTGTCTGCTTCTCATCAATCACACGTTCACATTCATTTATCAATTCTGCAATATCCTTGCGTTTTTCGTCAAGATGTACCAACTTCTTTTTCTTGATGGCAAAGGTTGGTTCGTTCTTGTAGGTGTTGTCGATGTTGCGCTTCAAATAGATGACATTTCTAAGCGTTGTGAGCGCAATATTCCTCAGTATACGTTTCACATCACGCAGGTATCCGTATTTCCTGTTCGGATTATTCTCACTCAGATAATAATCGATGGCATTATTTAGGTTCCCGATACTTTCCTTTACACTGGCAACATTTATCTCTTCGTTAACCTCAAGCACATCCTCGAAGAATTTCAGATAGACATCCTCAAGCTCCACAAAATCAGTATTCTCACGTATCACGCCATAACGTCTTAGGAACTCAATGCTCTCATCCTTCTTACTCGCCAAATCACGAGCCAAATCATACCTAAACGACAGCTTTTTTCTATCTTGAAACAGCGCACGAAGCAACTTTCGTTCCCTATCCAAGGCACGAATTAGTTCCTCTAATGAATGAAAGTGTGAAAGGTTGTCCATAAAATATGTACTCAAGTTTTGGATTTAGAGTTTGAGACTGAGTTTATCGTATAAAAAAGGCTTTGAGTATTTCCGTATATCACGGGAAATGAGTAACTTAGTTGTGTCAAAAAACAATACTAAAAGCCATGAGCAAAATTACAAAAATCCGTCAGAGATTCGCAACTTTTTCAGTGAAAAACGTCTCTTATAGAGCCACCGGTAAATAGACTCAAATATAGCTTCCGGATGTCTAGCATTGGCATCCGATAGTGTACTACGTGTCGGCATCATTGTTATACCTATATGCGATAGTTTTCGTGCTTCAGCCAGCATAGACACAGATATTTCACGCAATGGAATCGTGGCGCATTATAACAGCAAAACATTGTAACAAGGTGTGTCCAAGCATCAAAACGCTTAATATAGCGTTCTCCACCTTTGCTGCGGCTTAGTTCGAGATTTTTTTCCTTATCTAACAAATTTATAAGCTGACCGTACAATGGCTGTCCGAAAAAAAGATTACTTTTGCTCATGGTTGTTTTATTTGTTTAGGCGCATCAAAATAACCAAAAAGGACTGACTCCAGCAAATGGAATCAGCCTTATTTTTTTTCGGAAGTCTCGAATTTTTATCGGACACCAATAAAAAAAATTATTGCTGTCCGATAAAACACTATAAAAGCTGGAAGATAAACTTGAGAACGGGACATCTTACAGTCTATCTTACAAATACACAAATCTGGGTAACAAAAAAGGCGTACAACCGATATCCATAAGATTTCAGTTGTACGCCTCATTATTTATTCTTATTCAGAATGTCTATTCTTAAAAATCAAACTTACTTAACCTCCTCGAAATGCAAACCGTTATTAAACAAGCCATTTGCGTGAGCGTGCTGCAAATGTGCTGCAAATATGGAAATAAGCAACGATAAGCAAACACGCACTCAACTGCTGCAAAGGTAGTGCAAATGGAGAGAAAAACAAAAATAAATCACATTTATTTTTTATTTCCGAGGTGCAACCTACCTTATTAAAAGGTAGTGCTTTACCACAAAAACACATGATAAAACGCCCCAAAAACTACAAATAAAACACCTCAGAAATTACAAATTAATTACATCAAAAACTTAAAATAAAACACATCAAAAACTTAAAATACGTTTGGTAATCAAATTAAAATGAGTACCTTTGCAGCATAAAACAAAATCGAATATGGCATATCTAAATAGAGTCTTTGACTTGCGACTTAAAGCGCATCTTAAAGCAATGGGAGCAGTGCTCATTGAAGGACCAAAATGGTGTGGCAAGACCACCACTGCCAAGCAATTGGCCAATAGTGTTATTAGTTTACAAGATACTGACCATCGTGAAGAATATTTGGCTACAGCCATTACCAAGCCCTCATTCTTATTAGATGGGGAAGTGCCTCGCTTGATAGATGAATGGCAAGATGCCCCAATGCTATGGGATGCAGTGCGCACAAAGGTTGATGAGCGTGGCTTGCCTGGTCAATTCATATTGACAGGGTCTAACGCTATTGACGACAGTAAAATCCATCATAGTGGAACAGGGCGTATTTCCCGGATGGAGATGCTGCCCATGAGCCTGTGGGAATATGGTGAATCTAACGGCAGCGTATCATTGATGGAGATGTTCGACAATCCTCAAGAAGAAATCTTCGCTACCTCGGAACTAAAAATGGAAGAAATCATATTTGCTGCATGCAGAGGAGGTTGGCCAGCAACATTGAATTTAGGTGATGACAAGTCAAAATTGCTTGTTGCCAAAGAGTATGTAAAGTCTGTTTATAAAAATGACATATCACGCATAGATGGGGTAAAGAGAAATCAGAAGTTGGCGCACCTGATAATGAAATCATACGCACGCAACATCTCTACATTGGCGAAAACCACATCCATATTGGCAGACGTTACTGCTTCTGATGATGTAGAATGTACCAGGCCTACGCTTGAAAGCTACATCGAGGCATTGGAAAAACTGTTTGTCATTCAAGACATAGAAGCTTGGTGCCCTTCCATAAGGAGCAAGACAACAATCCAAAGCAGACCCAAACGAGCGTTCTGTGATCCATCGGTTACAGTCGCATCACTCAACCTGTCACCAGAATCCTTGAAAACTCAATTAAAGACATTTGGCTTTATTTTTGAGCAAATGTGCGCACGAGATCTTAGGGTGTATTCAGCTTCTCACGATAGCCGCCTGTCATACTATCGCGACCGCTACGGACTGGAAGCCGACTTGGTGCTTCATCTTGACGATGGACGCTATGCTCTGATAGAGTGCAAACTTGGCAGCCGTGAAATAGAAGAAGGAGCCAAACATCTTTTGGAAATTAAACGACTCATTCAAGTGCATAATGAGACAGAAAAGCAGGTGCCGTTGCGCGAACCCGACTTGATGATTGTCATAACAGGTGGCAGCATGGCTTACACACGCCCAGACGGAGTCAAAGTCATACCGCTTGCTTGTTTGAAAGATTAAAAAAGACATGTCATGAATGATATAAGTAAGGACAAGGATTATCAAGAATTCTTTGCAGGGATAAAAGAATTGGCAAAGGGACTTATGCAGATTCGTGAGAGAGCAGCCATAGAGTATGCTCCCATTGTGGAGGAGTTCTGCGCGAGGAAACACGCAACTGCAAATGAAGTAGGCCGGATGCTTGACTATCTGTTTGAGTTTGCCGACGACGAACGCATATTGCTTATGTACAAGAAAGTGTGTCGAAGATTCGTCTATGATTATCCCGAAACCATAAGTTATTACATCATGGAGTACAGAAAAGAATATGACCGTGAAAGTCTTATCGGTACCGAATATGAATATCTGCTTCATGAGGATGATGAATTGTTTGACAAAGAACATAAAACAGAATAGAATATGGGAACAGCATTACTGGCACTCTGCTTCTGCGCATTGTCGCTCGTCCTTGCCTTGTTTGTGGGCATATCGCCCATAAGCGACAAGGCAAAGATTAGGTTTATATATGTTGGTGCTGCGCTGTCGTTGATGGCAGTGCCAAGTGCAGCCAAGCCGATCTCATGGCGTATGCCAGTTCCGCTTTCTTCAAGATTGGCAAGAAGCGTAAGGATATCGCCCGGTTTCTCAGCACGGTTTTCGAAACTTACTTCCCTGGTGGTGAAGGATTCGTGTATAAGAAGATGCCTGGGGCGAAAGGATAGCTTGATAAGATTAGAGAATAATAGATAAGCTTGCACCGGCGCCACAATGAAAACAAATACATTTACATTCTTCATAATCTTATTCTTGATAATCTGCTGATATTTTTGTAAAGCACTGATAATCAGCACTTCTCAAAAGCAGAGATTACAAAAAGGAATAAACCATAAACAAAAAAATCAAAAAAAACTAAATAGAACGAACAAATATGGCTACAGCAAATATAAATGTCAACAAACAAAATGTACTCCAACTGCTCACGAGTGGTCAGGAGATTCCATTTGTTATTCCTGAATATCAACGTCCTTATTCTTGGTCGGACGATGAGATAATTACTCTCTTTGAAGACCTCTGGGAGTTTTCCATTGAACGCACGCATAGTGATGGCGCAAAGAATTATTTCTTAGGGTGTGTTGTGTCATACGAGGAGAATGGAGAACGCCAAATCATTGACGGTCAGCAGCGCATAACCTCTTTGTTCTTATTACTTCGTGCTGTATTCTCAATGTTAGAGAAAGAGGACAACAAGACAGACGAGGTAAACAACTTTATTCAGAAAATCAAACCTGCACTCTGGAAAGAGAACGAAATGACAGGTAAGGAAGATCGAAGCAAGATATTGCTAAGATCTGAAGTTGTTACAGATTCAGGAAATCTTATCCTTCGCAACATTCTTGAAAGTGGCGAAGCTGATAAGAATGCAAAGGACAATTACTCTAAGAACTATAATAAGTTCAAAGAACTGTACATTCAGAAGTCGCAAAGCAGCCCTAACCAGATATACCATTTCGTGCTTGCTTTGCTGAACTATTCTATCCTGTTACCTATAACAGCGGATGACCAAGAGACGGCACTCACAATCTTCAATACGCTGAACAACAGGGGTCTTCCGCTGTCTGATGCCGATATATTCAAGTCATATATCTACAAGAAGCTTGACGATACAGGAAAGAAGGCATTTATCAACAAGTGGAAGAAACTGGAGACTGATGCCGAAAAGGTAAATGAAAGCATACAGTCCCTTTTCTACTATAACATGTTCTATATGCGCGCCAGAGAAAAGGATGACAAATCAACAACTCCTGGTATAAGAAAGTATTATCTGGATAAGAACAAAAATCGTCTGACTCCAGAGGTAATTGATGACCTGGCTGTAAACCTCCAATTATGGAAAGTCATTAATGGACGTGAGGCTGTTGATGGTGAAGAGTGGAGTCAGAATATGGATATACGTAAGATTCTTGACAGCCTTTCATCATATACTAACGAGTTCTGGAAGTACCCTGTTTCTATATTCTTTATGGAGCATAAGGATAAAGCAAACTTTGAGGAGATATTCTTGAAGTTCCTAAGAAAACTCTATGTAATGCTTTTGACTCGTTACCTTGAAGTACCAACCATTAATGCTGTAAAAGTTGATATTCTGAAACTTAATGTGCAAATTATTAACAACAGTCATCCTGAGTTCTATGCTGGCTTTGAGGAAAAGAAACTTGAAGATGAATATGCTGTAAATGCAGAGAAGGCTAGAACAGACAAGTTGATTATTGCTCCACACAAAAATATGGTAAGAATGTTGCTGAAGGTTCTTGCTTATCAAGAGAATACACAGACAGATCTTCTTCCTGGCTATTGGGAAATAGAGCACATATTTCCACAGACATGGGATTCAAAATATTATACTCTTAACGAAGAGGAAGCAAATGAGAAACTTGAACATCTCGGCAATAAACTGCCTTTAGAAAAGAAACTCAATATCTCCGCAAGCAATAATTACTTCGCAAAGAAAAAGGATAGGTATAAGGATTCAAAGATTGCCATTATCAAGAAACTTGGTGACTCTACCCTTGACGAATGGAACCTAACCAATATTGACACCAACGACACAAAGGTATGTGAGATTATCAAAGGTCTGCTTAAGGCATGGGTAGATGAATATGAGGGAAAGGAAGACTCTCCTAAAACTCCAGAAGCCACTCCAGAAGAGTTAGCAATGATAAAAATGCTCAAAGAAAAAGGACTCATCTAATTATTGAACTATGAGTTCATTCATCAGCGAAGACAATATAGAATAGGCGATATGCAACCGCCTATCACTTCCTGAATATGGATGGAAGCGAAATCTCAAATTAAGAGTACAAGTGGTAAGTAGGTGTTTAAAATTAGTTTATATAATAATGTTTAGAACGCGATCCTTATCCCGAACTCGCATTAGTATGTATTGGTAGGAACAAGTCCCACATTATCTACTTTTTTGTTGTGTTGCAAATGTGCTGTAAATAAGCGATAAACAAGCGCATATAAAGGCATAAGAACCCATAACCCCATAAACGCAAAAAGCGTGCAACTCATTGAGCTGCACGCTTTTGCTTATTGTTTATTATGTGTTTACCTTTCGGAATTACTTAACCTCCTCGAAAATAAACTATACTGATAATCAGTAGTTTATATTATATTGGTACAAATATGAATTATCTAAAGCATAGAAATACAAGATAATACAGCTATTTTGTTTCTTGATTGGATGTGTAATTTCCGTCCTTTGCAGAATCCTCCTCATTCTCTTTATATTCTCTGAGCTCCTGCTCTACCATGTCAAGGCGTTTTTTCAGATCTTCTACAGAAGGAAGTTTGTCTTTTATTTTAATTCCTTCATAAGTAGCCACCCCCATAGGATTTCGTATGCTGTCAAAAGCCCACTCAACCTTTGTTTGGTCTTTTGACTTACAGAGAAGAAGCCCAATAGTAGGATTGTCTTCTGGTTGACGAAGAAGTTTGTTGCATGCTGTCACATAGAAATTCAACTTGCCAGCAAACTCAGGTTTAAAATCAACAACCTTTAATTCAATAACCACATAGCAACGAAGCCGAATATGGTAAAATAGCAAGTCTGGGAAATAGCCCTCGTTGCCAACGACAAATTCAGGCTGTCTTCCGACATAAGTGAACCCACTTCCAAGTTCAAGCAGGAATCGTGTAATATCTTTTGCAATGGCTGATTCCAAATCATGCTCGTCGTATCCCCTCTCTAATGTAACGAAATCGAGGCGATATGGATCCTTCAACACATTCATAGCCAACAGACTTTGGTTTGTTGATAGCTGTGATGAAAAGTTGGTTAAAGCATTCCCATACTTGGAAAAGTCATCATTATCTATAACATCTTCCAATTCTCGTTTGCTAAGTCCCTCATCAATAACACGCGCCATATAATAGAATGCTTCTTTGATTGATCTGCATTTAGAAATTAGCATTAAATGGTGCTTCCATGGCACAATTCCAAACACAGGCAGCATTCCTCCTTCTGCTAAGATGGCGGAAATTTTGTCTGTCGAAACAATTTCTGCACCTAGTTGGTGCAATTTTATAGGATTCTGATTTTCAGCCTCTTGTAATTTTGCACCTACCTGGTGCAAAATTTCCTTATGCTCTTCATCAGCCATATAAAACTCATACCACTCCTTCATGTAGTAGAGGTTTCTCACTGAGAATCCTTTCACATCAGGGTAAGCTGCTTTAAGGTCAAGGCACAGTTGGTTTACGGTGCCAGAACCCCATCTCGACTCCGCCCTTTTCTGTACGATGTCACGTCCTAAAAGCCAGTTGAATTCCAAAGCTCCATAATTGCTTTGCATCACTACACGATTGCGGATAGCTTGATAACGACTCTTTATCTCTTTCAGCCATTCCACATAATCGTTGTCACCATGAAAATTTTTGGAGGTGACGAAATATGGTTTGTTGTTATCTGCCATATCGATTCTTTATTATGCCTTTTTTTATTTGGAAGTCAGAAATACTATTATTCCCAAAATAACAAAAAGAGTAATATTTACGATTAAACTATACTTCAATTTATTCTCAACATTGTTTAAAGAATTTTTGAAGGTTTCTGTTGAATTGGAAAGTTCATGTATTGCAGAATTTGCCGAATCAACAATTACCTTTCGATCTTTATCGAAAGCTGTAGCTTTCTGATTGTAATCTGTTCCTATAGCTGTAACAAGTTCTTTGACTTTTGTTGTCAATTTGCCGAGTTGAGTTACATATTCGGATGTTGAATTGTGTAATCCATCATACGAATTTATAGTCCTTTCTACTTGCTTTCGAGCTGAGTCGATATTTTTAAGACCTTGCTCCAACTCCTTCAAGGAGTCATTGATTCTTTGGTCAATCATTTTTCTGTATATTTATTTTTGATATTACTAAATGCTTTTACATGTTCTTCCAATTGGATTGCCAACTGGATTTTGTTTATGTATTCTTTATCTTTTAGAGCAGCATGCTTGATAAGAAGTTGCGTAAACTCATCTATCAGGGCAGACTTACCTTCATCCATATACTGTTCATACACAGCTTTATAATCATTATAAAGTTCTTCCTCTAACATCTCGTTTACCTCTAATCCAAGATATAGAATGCAGAATACATTGAGAAGGTTTAAAACAGGATTCATTTCTGCTATGGCTCGACGTATCAAACGAACAGCACCCTGCAGATGCTTTATATTGTCCATTTGCGAATCGTTGTTAACGATCTCTGAATCTACAACCCTCATGTATTTTCTCACCAAATCAAAACTTGTAATTTCATCTTCAGAATGGACATCATGGTTTGTATCATCCTTTAATGAGAAAGGCACATCCTGTTGTAAGTAGGAATCGTATGTAACAAAACCTTCACGTGCATATTTAGAATTGAAATAGTAATAAATGAAGTCTTTGAGTTCCTCATTTGTTTCCTTCCAATCTTGCTTCGAACTAATAGCCATATTACAGAATTGTTCCATATCGAGGATTCCTCTTGCTCGCTTATCAGCAATACTCTTATAAATAAAAGATGTAAGATGCTTCAAGCAAGCCATGATTACTCCTTCGGTATTGGCAAGCGCTTTTACCTCTGTCATCATACTTTCTACCCTTTCGGCGGAATAATACTTGCGATAGTATAGTCTGAGATGTTCATAATAGTCTAACTCATCTTGGCAGATCGTCGTGATACGGAAAGTTCGTTTAAAATAGTCTTCTGTAAAATCATCAATTAGACCTATAACACACATTCGATAAATAGCTTTCTGTATAGCATCCTTATAAACAGCAGAACCATAATCACGGATATAGCTATATCCACGACTATTTTTTAAATTTTTGGCATTATATGTATTGAATACAGGCATATTTTTTGCGGAAAGAAACTGATTATATCCATCAAGAACTTTCTCATCTTCTTCGTATGATATATAATAAGTTAATATTTGTCCCTTTTCATATCGCTTTATAAACTTGACAATGCCTTGTGAATTTACAATACACGGCTTGTCTATGTCATAAAACTCCTCATTACTAATCTTTACTTGTAGATTATTCATAAGTAGTTCCATGACAAACAATTCAAACTCTTCACCAAGGAAGTTGCTATCATAGAAGAATTTGTTATTCGTGTAATCTGCAGAAAATTCTTGCCATTTATCAGTCTTTACATTTTTTACCCAAAATTTCCTCGGAGAATACATAATTGTAGCTAATGCCATCTTCTTGTCACGCCCAGCACGTCCAGCCTCTTGCACAAAAGACTCCAAGGAACCTGGGTAGTTCAAGTGGAATGTCATTCGCACATTAGACTTGTCGATACCCATACCAAAAGCCTTTGTAGCTACCATTATGTTAGTCCCACCTTTAAGAAATGAATCTTGACAGGCTGTATCATCACCACCTTTATATGTTGAAATGCTTCTTAACCCATGATTACGAAGAGTGGTTTCTACAGTTGGAACGCTGTTATACACATTTGCTTTATATTCCCTATTAGCCCGCAAGCAGAATACTATACCTGCAGTATCAGTATAGGTGCGATTATACCAATCCGACTCCACGTCAACACTAAGGTCTGTATGATATATATGACTAACCTTGTCGGAGTCCATTAAATTCTCTCGCTCTATAAAACGTTTTTTGATAGTCTCAACTGCATCTTCGTTTTGTATTTCAACTATCTTTCGAGTAGCATCGTCAATAACTTCCAACAAGGTGTTTTCCTTAAGACAATCAACCTCCTTCGATTTTTGAATGTCTTTTGCGTCAACCTCATAAACATTATATTGAAGCTCTAGACGATTTGTGTTTTCATACCTAACAGTTGCATCATCCTCTAAAGAATATGCATTCGGACCAGACAATTCACGTTCTACATCAGCGAGGACATCGAATGATGCCGTTGCTGTAAGCCCAAACAATGATATATGGTTATCTTCTCCTTCCACTTCTTTTGGAAGTACATAATTGAATAAGTTTCTGCCAAGATGAAGATATGCAAGACGGAAATCATGTCCCCACTCAGATACACAATGAACCTCGTCTATTACACCATAAGCAAAATAGACACCTGATTCTCGCATAGAACGCAAAACCTCTCGGAAGCGATAAATACTCAAACGTTCTGGAGACAAGAACATTATTTGAACTTGCGAACCCGTCAATGCAAGTTCACGTTTTCTGCCTTCCTCATAATTCTTTGTGATGTCACTATTGATGTATGATATACAGTCTATGCCAATATTTAACAACCCATCATATTGGTCTTTCATCAAACCTTTTAATGGATCCACAACAAGTGTCACAGATGGTTGCAACATAGCTGCAAGTTGATAAGTCAAAGACTTACCTCCACCCGTTGGGAGCAGACCTATAACACTCTTTAATTGGAGTGCCCTGTTTAATATAGGTAACTGTCCAGGTCTGAAATCTTCTTTCCTAAAGATGAGATTTAAGAAATACTTGAGTCTTGAGCAATTATCTTCAATCTTATGATATATTCCGTGACTGTCTTTTTCTACAAATGGCTTATAGTTAATACGCTCAGTTGTATAAAGGATTCGGTCTTCATACACTCTTTCTGATGAGCGCACGATAAAATAGCAATCATTTAAAACCTTAAATTTAGAGAAAGCAACTTCTTTTGCATTACATAGTTGATCTATTGATATGTCAATAATTGCATCATATTTTGTTCTATATGACGCATTATCTTTGGTGCAAACAGACAATTTAGGCAATACCATATCATCATAATCTTTGGTCATAGCAATGAGATTATGGTAAGTCTCAGAAAAATCCTCTATCGAAATCTTTGCAACAGAAGTATTGTCCTCCATGATGAGAATCTTCCATTCCTGTTTGTTTGTATCCAGTCGTTCTGAAATTATTGCTTCAATAAATGTCTTCTGGATACGTGCAATGACGTTAAGACTCTTTGCTTTTTGAGTATCGGACATATTAGACACATAATCCAGTATTTTTTTACTTGCCAAAGTTGGACAACCTCGTGAAATCAGATTGCTCATTAATGCATAGACTGGACACAAATTCTTATGAGCAGTTATATCAAAAGGAGCTAATATTTCAAACGCACTCTCTTTAAGGGACGATTTTGTTATCGTGTCTGTAAAGGATGCAAAATACTGAATAGGTGCAAAATATTTGTATTCATGCAGAATCTCAGACGTTTGTGAAAGACTATAACTGAAACTATTAATCAAGCAACCATATGCTTTACGGTTAGGATGGAGACCGAAATTAGTCTCTCTAAATTTAGTAAAGATATGAATATGATTTTCTACGAAATAGTTGCGAAAAGATAATATTCGGCTTTCGTTAAGATTGGCAGGTCCAATACAAAGTACAATATGTTTTTGACCTGAAGAGGTTATCATTTTTGAAACGCCCTTCAAGCTCACTGCTTCAATATCAAGTATGTTAGAAAATATGTGGATAGCAGTTGGCTGTTCTACATTTATAGAAGTGATACAATTACTATTGTCTTCATTGTCCGATGGTAGATACTTTGAGACTGCAATAACATCAGCATTATAATCCTCCAATGCTTTTTTTACATGTATAACAGCTCTATCTCTTGCAACATTAGAAGGCTCTTCAAGGACAACTTTACAGAGTTTTCTGAGCATATTATGTTGACGGAGCTTTTCTATTACAGCCATTGTTCCTATACCCTGACCACATCCCCAATCGTAAATTTCAATGCCGCCAGTTAAATCTGAATAAGGAAACTCCTTTTCATCCAAAGCACGCATAAGCTTATGACGATGCATAGGTCCATATGCAGACATGTAAGCACAACACTGCTCTTCTGTTTTTAAGACTGCAGTGCCATGCTCCAACGTACGCCCTTGACCATCCATGAACTTCCATGGTTCTAATTTATACCGATTAGGTACATACTTGTTGGAAATCCGGATAATCTCATTGATTGTCAGATTGGTTATTCTATGTATGTCGTCTATATAGCTCATTTTCCAGTAATTGTTTCACTCCAAGGATTTTCTTTGTGACATTTATAATTCATTACCGCAGCCTGCTTGCTCGCATTTGCATAGCAATATTCGCAACCATGCACACAAGTATTGTATTCACCTATATCCTTGCTTTTTATACAACCACAAAATGCTCTTTGGCCTTTGTCCTTGTTGTCTCCATGAAGTGCATACATTCCATTAGGAAGTATGATAGCACTATCAGGTAAAGACTCAGAGTCTCCAAATAGGCTTTTTTGTGGCATGGGATAGAATTTGACTTTCAGATAATCCATTAATTTTTTGTCATCATAGGCTAACTTAATGATAAGTTCATCATCAACACAATGATTCTTTTTAACTCCAAACTCTGTCAGGTCTATTTTCTCTCCACATGTTGCCAGCTCATATCCCCATTTTTGGTTAAGTACAGATAATCGACGAGCGAACTCTCGCATTTGATTTTCTTGCCAATCTATATAATTTATACTGGCTTTTTGAAGATTGGCTTGCACCTTGCGATAGGAAAGTATATCGGCAAAACTAAACACAAGTTTCTCTGTATATCCCAGTAGCTGGTTACCAATATTTTCAACTTTATCAAGCAACTTATCGATATTTATGCTATCTGTGAGAACTAAAGGGTCAAAACGCCAAATCACATGCCCCTTACCAAGAGCATTGGTAAGTTGTTTGAATGTTTCTATACGTTGTTCTAGAGGTGGTACATTCTTTTCCACCCCCTCTTCCTCATAATCATTCAATGAGTATTGAATATAACACCCGATTCCACGTTGTTTGAGGATTGGCAGATGACGCAACAATGGCTTAGGGTTCTTCGACCAAAACACAATAAACCGTGTGTCCTTGTAAGACACATAACTTTTCACCCCATTAAAAGGGTTTGTCCATGCAGAATAGCCAGCTTTATCAAGACGGTAAAAGAACCAATCTGCATAGAAAGCAGGTATGTCCGTGCTTCTACTTGCAGAAACAAGAATAGGAACTTGCATATCTACAAGTTCCCCATTCTCACGTGGAAGTTTTTGTTTAGCCCATGTTGCCATATTCGATATTTGCTAAAAATCTATATCACCTTCATCTAGTACTTTGTGTTCCAGGTAGGTAAGAACTTGTTCATGCAAACTTTTGCCTGATGATATTATAGATTCATTTGTACTCTCTTTTCCAAAAAATCCAGAATTAATCTTAGTTTGCAAATCTTGGTATTTTGAAGCCAATATATCTATGCTCAATAATGCTCTGTTAAAAGACAAGTCTGCATATTCCATTTTAAACATTGCATCTCTTGCCTGAAAAGGCATCAAATTCATAGAAAAGAAATCCTGATCTTTATTAACAACAGACGATACAGTATATTCAAAAGCCTCATGATTTGTTATCATAAGAAGTAAACGATTTTTGAACAAATTAGCATTGGCACTATTTTGCTTAATCGCTTTACTGATAAACAAATATGCAAGACTTGCTAGTTGTTGTCTATCATCAATATCAGAAATTGTTCCATAAGAAAGGAATATCATTAATCCCATTCCGTAATGTCCAAAATCTTTTATATTTTTTAATTGTTCTGGATTATCCTTATATGAACGCCATGATTTATAAAGGGGATGATATGTTTCATCGCCATTATTTCCAATAGAAAGTTGTTTTAGTGCTTCAACGACCAAACTTTCTGTTTCTACCATTCTACAGGCAGTATTATTTGCGGAATTTTCCGTAGTTTTACTTCCTACCATATATTCAAGTTTAACATTTCTGTCATACAAGAAGAGGATACACTTTTTTACAACATTCTTCTCAAGGATAATCGAAAAACCATAATCCGACAAATCAATCTCTTGCCATCCAAAAGGTGTTTGTGCAGAGACACAATATCCCTTAAGCAAAATCTCAGAATCCGAGAATTTTACTACACGCATTGGTTTGGGGGCAAACTGTGGTTGTCCTGTATCTCCATTTGTTGCAGTCAAGATATACCCATCTCCAGGTGTAAGCTGATACCCAGAACATCCATTGATGTTCTTTTTGATTTTTATATATCTCGGACAGACTTGTAATCCTCTTACAGGTTGACCATTTTCATAACGCTGATGACAGGTAGAATCAAATTCGAAATTAGACAAGAACGATTCTTCACGCCTTTGTTGCTCTTCTTGCTTACGACGCTCTGCCAATCGTCGTTGTTCTTCTGCACGACGCTTTTCTTCTTGAAGACGCAATTGTTCTTGTCGTGCTTTCTCTTTCTTTTTATTGTTTAAAAAATCGAATATTCCCATATCAAAAAGTTAGTCCATCAGTAGCCTATAGGACATATTAGTTAAACGAAAAGCGTGGCACTGCTATAACCACGTCTTAAAGTGCAGGCCCTGAGAAAACCTTAATCAACAGATATGGTAAAGCAGCCCACGCTATAACGTGGGAACTGCCATGCCAATTCTTGTTGATTTTGTGTTTCAGTTTCTCAGGCTTTGCACTTACAAGAGTAGCATAACGCTCCTAATATTTCTTAATGTCTGGAAATGGTTGTACCAAATCCAATAGCAAAAATACAGAAAATATCTGTAAGTCATGAAGAATATTCTGAAAATCAACGAAAACATTACGTAATACTTCATTTTTAGATTTTAAAACAGAATATTATGGGTGAACGCTCGTACTTTAATTATTCAATCCCCAGTATGTCTTTAAGAATGAATCGGAATGGATAAGTGAATCCAACTCTTGATAATTCTTCTTTCTCTTTTCATCCATGATAACCTTCTTGTAGAAAATGCGGTTGGTCCTGTCAAGATCCATAACCCGATTTTGATATAGAGATGAAAAGAGAACACAGGCGATAATGCCGAGAATGACAAGATACCATTGGAGTAATCCCCATTTGTCTGTCCTTCGTTTGAATCTGTTCCATCTGTAGAGCCACCACGATTTCAGTGTTGGTGGAGGAGATGGTTTGGGACTTGTGATGGTTTGCAGGGCGTCGCCCCATATCTTCAAAATCGCATGTGTTTTTTCTACAGATTCATTCTCATCAATGATTTTCATGCCAATGTAACGGATTGTCCGTTGAATCTCAAGAGAGTATTGTGGCGCCCATTCTGCTACTTGCTCAATGGTTATTAAGCCTTGCGCTTTTCGCTTTTGCAGATACACGTTGCGTTTGCACTCTCTTTCTTTTTCGTCTTTTTCCAAGTATTTTTCTATTTCTTCAGCGTACAGTTCAATAAAGATAGCGCCCAGGCGTTTGAGGGTCTTATTCGATAGAAGTTCTGCTGAATCAGACATGGCGTTAAAGTAACTATCCATTTCTTCGTGAACTACACTTTTTATCTCGTCATACGGAATGGAGGCTGCTGAGGTGCTTGCAACAGGCGTTATTGGTGCGACTTCCTCTTTTGTTGCCAACTTCGCCAATATATTTTCGATATTACGAAGTCTTTGTTCTGTTGCGACATTATTGTTTTTGATGACAGACAAGTCATCAAGTATATCCTCTAACTGTTCGTTTGATTTAGCCATATTATAGTGATATTTTAAATTTTTATTATCTTCTGCCTCTTCCGAAACTACGTCCTCTATTGTCATACTTTTTCTTGTATTTATCATCATCTCCCCAACCAAGTTTAGAAGACGTGCCTCCACCACCTGCAGATATGGCAGGTTGATATGGAGGAAAGAGAATGGTTCCAAGGTAAGTGAGTCCTACTTGAATCGCTCCTTTGCCTATATCGGAAACGTCATCTGCAGCTTGGTACAATTCATTAAAGAAGTCTTGTCCCAAAGTCTGTTCGTTGCCACACATCTGTGGAGCATCATACATTCTTGCTTGGGCTTGCCAAGAAAAACGCAAATCGAAATCGGGAAATACTCTATCTATATCTCTTACATCATAGGCATTATGTGAATCGTACCATTCTTGCCGAGCATCGTCATACATATCTCTTGCCTGTTCATGAACGATAGCTATAGGGTTGCCAAGCTTCTTGCAAATACATGCAAGAGTGAGTGATGAATCCAATTGCTTGCCACTATAAGAGATGTCATGTTTCATCTTGCTGCTGATATTTTCCTTGGCAAGAGTGAAAGATATTCCTTCTATACCGTTTGTCTTAGTATTATATCGGAAGCGCAAACGGATTCCTGCTTTTGACAATTCGCCCTCAAATTCTTTCCAATTTCGAGAGACTTGCAACGATTCGCTTACTCGATGCAACATCTGATAACGGATGGCATCCATTGAGCGAAGTCTTCTTTCTTTGATGGCCTCTTTTCCTCTTGCGATAAATAAGCCATATTGCTCAGTCAATTCCTTACACACTTTTATGTTCTTGTCTTTCTCATGTGAGTCTTTGGTGCATTTGCCTTTAAAGTTTACTCGATTTACCATGATATGAACATGTGGGTGCTCTTTGTCGAAATGACGGAATGCGACAAATTGATTGTCGTCATATCCCATGCGTTTCAAGTAATCGTTGACTATTTGATCTAACATCCTGTCATTGATACGTAGCTCATCATGGGGTGAAAACGATAAGATAAAGTGTCCTACAGGTTTCTTGGTTCGAGCACTCAAACCTGCCTGCATCACGAAACTATCTGTTATGGTTTGGTTATTCGTAAGATTGACACCGTCGCTTGAAGCAACCAGTATCGCATTTTTGCGTGGGTCGTTAATGTAGTTGATAAGCCCACCGAATGATGCTCCATGAAGTATTTTACCATACATATGCTGTCGTGTTTTATAGTTTAACTTTGATTTTCTGGTTCGTCTTCTTTCTCTTTGATTTTAAGACGAGCTTGATGGAGAATAGCATTGACTCCATCAAGGGCTTCGCTGGCTTTGTTTGCAATGGTCATAAGCCCTGCTTGGTGAGCAAACTTAACCAAGGTATTGATATTCGTTCCAAGATTATTCAAGTCTCTTATCTCTTTCATCAACTCCTTCGAAACAGGTTGGCGTATAATGGCATGAAGTGCACCTTCACGAATGTAGGTACTTATGGGCATCTCTCCAGCCTTACGTTTGATACGGACAAACTGTTTTTGTGTGAAACGAACTGGTATGGGCTTGCCATACTTTTCCTCTTCAGGGAGAGGCTTGCGCCCTCCTGGATTGTTGATAACATGTTTTGCCATTATATTTAATTCTTTCTTATTTCAGTTCTTGAGGGGCAAGTTTCTCAATAGGTATTGCCCTTTGCCATATGCTTGATAGGCAAAGGCAATAGCACAATCGGATATACCGATTGGAATAGTTTTCGTATATCGAAAACACAAACTTGCTCCCGAAAGAACTTCCCAAAATGATTACACTTGTTTTTGACTATTGTAGAAGCCTAAATTACCGCTTGAAACCACAACTCAGAACCTGCCCTTGACTATTCATCCTTTTACAAAGGAACTCGTTCAAGTCTTTAGCTTCTCCATATTCCTCAGAAGCATCTATCACATTGCCCTTGCACAAAATTCTGATTTGTTCTGTGGCATCGTGTCCAGCTTTGTCGTTGTCCAAATGACAAGAGACGGTGTCATATCTGTTCAAGTAGTCTATTGACTTGGGAACATTGATAACTGAATTAAGGACAATGGCATCGCAGTCTCCATGTAATACCACATAGGACAAGAAGTCGATGAATCCTTCAAACACATGACAATCTTTGTTGCCTTTGGATATGACCGAAATGTCTTTTGGTGAGATGCACCCCTTGAAGTAAGCATTACGAATCTCGTAACCTCCAGAGCGGTTAGGAAAACCTACGGCAAAGTAATTCTTGTCGTGGTTTCGGTAATGTACCTCCTTGCAATATTGTCTTGCCACTTGCTGAGCAATACTACGTTTTCCGAGGTATCTCAACAGGGCAGAATTACCCAAACTCTTTACTTCGACATTGCTAAAAGCTTCAGAGTATTCCCTTGTCGTTTGGGGAGTTGAGGGAAACGAAGTCCTAATGCCGCTAAGATGATGAAGATAATCCTGAAAGTTTTTTGGATGGTACAGTAAATTGACCAAAGTAGTAAGTCCACCACCTTTACCCAAACCAAAATCATACCACACATTTTTATCCACATTAACTTTGAAGGATGCAGTATTCTCATTATGCAATGGTGACTGATACCACCAATTAGCCCCTTTCTTTGAAATCGGCAGATAACCTTTTTCTGCAAGGAAATCTGCTATCTGTATATTCTTATTGTCGAGTGAATTCATTTTTCTTATATTGTTGAACTGTTGAATTGTTGAGAATATATAATGAAAAGAGAAAGACGTTGAGCCTTTGTTGAACTTTTGTTGAAGCATAAGTGTCTATGCCTCTGTACCTAACTTTTTCTTTTCATCATTTCAACAAATCAACAGGGATTATATGTTTAATGATTCTATAAACTCCTTAGTCACGGTATAGTAACGTCCAACCCGATTGATTGCGCCATACTTAGATGGTTTAGAGTAGTCATATTGGTATGTAGTATATGACAGGGCATTGGGAGCCGGCTTCAAACGCCATAACTCCTTCACTACTTTGCGAATATGCCACAATTCCACCTTTACCCCATTAATCGAAAGCAATGGCAGCAGGTCTTGTGGTATAAATGATACCTTGTCCACTTTCTGACATTCCATAATGCTGCGCAATAACTCTACGAGATCAATCTCCGTATGGTTGCGGTTGCATTGCATGATGCGTTCCAAAGCATCCGTATGAATAAGCGTAGGATTGAACCACATACGACTCTCTTTAGTGCTATATAGTGCCCGATGTTGCAAGTAATACAAGAAAGCTGGAATTTGCGCTTTCAACTTCTGCAAGAAGTTCGTGTCATCGCTTTCCAACGGCATTATCTTGCGCACCCAATAACGTGTCTCTCCGGTATCAATGATAACTGGGAAAAGCTCATTATTGGAGCACAAGACGAACTTAGCAAAGAAATTCACTTCTTGTCTGTCCTTGCCTTTGGCTTCAACCTTGTATGTCTGTGCTGTGCTCAAATTCTTTAGGCGTTCTGAGTCTTCTCGTCGGCATAGCAGCACCTCGTCAACAACAATTAGAAGCTTACCTGCCCAATCCGCATTAAATTGACTTCGGAAGTCCTCATTGGTATTGAAAGTTACATTGTCTTCAAACATCGCCTTGAGAAAATTCAAGAAAGTAGTCTTGCCTGTATTTCGCTCTTCTGATACCAATAGTAATATTGGTAGCTTCTGCGTAGGTTTGGCATAGAGCAACTGCATGTAATCCAACCCTAAATCAAATTGTTCACCAAAGATATGGTGTATCAGCTTCATAATGTCTGGAAACTCTCCTTCTGATGGTATGTGGTCAATGGGCTCATACAAATTGTAGAAACCGCCAATCTCTTTATGATAATCGGTATGGCTGGGAACAGTACAAAAACCGTCATATTTCCGAATAGGTGGCGTATTGTTCTTACCATAATCCTGTCGGATAGTGCCAAAACTCCATGGGATGCGACGCAATGTGCAAGTACCATTAGCTAATGGTTGTTGGGCAATCTTGTACAGACAAGTACCCACTCTGATATATTCTTCCTTATTTCCTTCCATAACGCTTGTTGTTTATAAAAGCCATGGCTTCGTTCTCCAAATCTGTTTCCGATTTTCTATAAGTACCGTTTTTGAGCCATTCTTCTATTTCTGCCTTGTTAAAAATGATATTCTTTCCTTTCTTGTGAAATGGTATTTTTCTTGCACTCGTCCAACCATAGATGGTCTGTTCTGCCGGGTGAGTAGGCAAAAACTCTATGAGATCAGCTACATTGAACCATTGCTGTTCTTCACTCTTCTTTGGTGGTATCAGTTTATCCACCTTATCACCCAACTCATTAAGTTTGGCATACATGACAGCCAACATCTGAGGCATGTCATTAAACGTGATGTTTTCTTGTTGCATATTTATCAATATTTGTTTCTGTGTGCAAAGGTACATCTACGTTTGTGGGGCAATACGTGGGGCTTTGTGGGGATATAAAAATGACAGATGCGCTATTCGCTTGATAATAAGTGAATAACGCATCTGCCAATAGTTAAACAATGTAAGTTTTGTGGAAAAGCGTGGAATGGTGGGGATATCCACACTTAGTAACTCCTTTTTATGGATTCATCTATTATTTCTTTGTATTCTTTGTTCTTTTCCGAAACTCCAACACTAAGGAAATCTTTATGATGCTTGTCGTAATATTCCATAGAAATATCGCATAGTTCCAACATACTTTCAATCCAATGTTTTGGGGAATCTGACAAAGCTATGGTGTGTGAAACAGCAAACAACATATAGCAAATACGTTGTTTTTGTCGAGGCAGTGGATGGACTTTGGCTTTATCTAATTTGAGATTCAAAAAATTGATGAAGTCGCTTGCGGGCATGTGCTTGAACTGCTTGCCATTACAAGTCTGATAAATCCCAACACAAACGCCAAGGTTGACAATATCCCTCAACTGAGCTATTTCTTTCAGTATTAAAGAATTATCAATCATGTCTATACCTCCTTCTCCAAGTGTTCTCCATTTTTTAGGATGACATCTACTAATTTTGATATTTTACGAATCAGCAACTCCAGAAATTGCATCTCAAAGTAATGCACCTGTCCACACTTCAATTGCTCCTGCCTATATATGCCATATAGTTCTTCTCCTTGCCTATGCGCTTCATCGTATGCCAACTTTATATTGTCGCACTGTGCATCCAATGTTTTGAACTCCTCTGAATTTAAATCCATCATATCAAGTCTGTTGCTTTCAGTTTGATACTCTCTCCACAGATCCGTTGCTTTATCTTTGGCTGCATCCCATCTCTCTTTATATTCTTTTAAGTGAGACTGCTCCATATTTATGAAGTCCAATGCGTTCCAAACACTCAAATCAAGAGAGACAAACTTATCCACCTCCTTCTTTAAGCCTATAGCGCTTTCATAGAGGGATTTTCCGTCTTGACATGCCAAATTCTCAACATCATCAATGATGCCGTTGGTGTTCTGATAATCGTAATAGAATTGTGCTATCACACAAGCATCGGCAAATGTAATGTCTGATACATTTGTTCGTGTTGCTATGATATGGTTTACTCTTTGTAAACGCTTGATTATTTCTTCAATTATGTTTGCCATATATAATATAGGTGAATATGTTACTTGATAGCAGCCAAGTCTATCTTGATTGCATCGGCTGCATTCTCTTTCTTTTCATCTACCACTTTTGTGTATCTCTGCGTTGTACGAACATTGGTGTGTCCCAACATCTTACTCACCGTGAAAAGGTCGGTACCGTTGCTTAGTTGGAGCGTAGCATAAGTATGGCGGAAGCAATGGAAAGTGATATGCTTAGTGATTCCTGATGCTTCAATCCATCTTGCCAAGGGTTTGGAAATCCAGGATGGGGCAGGAAGACCTTCAAATACTAATTGGTCTGGATGCCCGGGGGCTCCACACAATTCATATGCTTGCTCTGAAATTGGCATATACTCCACTCCCTTGGTTTTCTTTTGGTCGAAGTTGATGCGATAGTGAGTGCCTTCCTTTGTCAACTCCTTCCATGTCATTTTCATAATGTCGCAATGTCGAAGACCTGTCAAAGCAGAGAAAAGGGCTGCACGTTTGATAGTGGCATTATCGCATGGTGTACAAACCAATCGGTTAAGTTCCTCTAAGGTAAGATGCTCCCTTCTTGCCTCTTTCTCTTTTATACCTTTTATCTTAGCTGCAATATCAGATACAAAATATCCATCAACAAACGCTTGCTTTAATCCAGCCTTGAATATTGCGAAATAAGTGGAAGCCGTATTTTGTGAGATTGTACCTTTCTTGTTACCTCCTTGTGGAGCATCCAAAAGGAACAACCTAAAATCCTCAACCAGCTTTGTGTCTATGTTGGCAAAGATCATAGGCTGATTGTCGGTAAAGATGAGCATCAGTGCATATACACGATTCCAATTTACAATAATAGAGTCTGAACTATTCCTGTGCCGAATATCTATTATACTCTTGAAATATGTAATAAAATCGCATTGCGATTTCTCTTTCTGTTCCAATAAGGAGGCTTCTGATTCAGAATAAAGTCCTGCGGTATCGTATTCCTTTTGTCTAATAGCCCTGACCTTGTCTGCATAGATGCATGATTCTTGGTCAAGCTCCGACTTACAAAGGATAACACCATTGACATCACGTTTCGGCTTATATGTTACACTTCCGTCGGAAGCTGTTCTTGCCGTTCTACTTTTGTCCCATATCGGAGTGGTTATAGTACGGTTGACATACTCGCGCACTCGCTGTGGTTTGCCACCGTTTTTGGATATAACCGGATATGACTCTATGTAAAGATACCATTCCTTGCGAAACTCTGCCTTGCGAAGTTTCACGGAAACACGGGTGTGGGATAGAGATTTCTTCATAGGGATGCTTATTTATAGAGATTGTCTATTTCTTTTTTGGGCACATATACGAAATTGCCGATTTGCCGAGTCGGAATTGAAAACTTTCTGATTTGAAGATAGAGTGTACTATCATTCATGTGATATTTCTCACACGCTTGTTGTATCGTATAGCAATCCTTTGGTTCCAAACTATACAGCTTGGGAATGGGCTTGGGCAGCTTCTTAAGCAAGCTCTTCCTTAGAGGGTACATCTCCATAAGCGTTTCTTTACTTACCCGTGTTTGACGTTGCCCGACATTCACACTTGGAATAACACCCTTGCGTATTAAACGATAAAGCGTTTCCTTGCTGATGCCAAACATGGAATATGCTTCAGGTACAGTTATGTATTCCTGGTCTTTCGGGATAGCTTTGGCTATGGCATCCAAACGCTCATTTCTTTTCTCTTCATCTTTCCTACGCTTAAATGCAACTTTAGAACATCTTGGTGAGCAATACCAAGACGTGATGGTCTTTGCGACGAATGGCTCACCGCAAATCTTGCATTTTCTTGTTATCTCAAACTTTGCTACACCCATACAATTCTACTTTATTATTACTTATGTTTATTAAGTGTCACATTATCTACCAATAAGTGCTGGTACAAATATGGTGCAAAAATAAAGCAAATATCCGAAAAGAGCGAAAGAAATACAAAGTTTAACTAAAAAGAAAATCCGCATAACTCATTGAGCTATGCGGATTTATCTATCTATACCTTTCGGTAGTTATCTATACTTACTTCACCTCCTCGAAGTCAGCGTCTTGGATGTCGTCGTTCTTATCAGAAGAACTTTGTTGAGCACCTGCGCCTGCACCGGGTTGACCACCTTGGAAGCCTGCGCCTGCACCGGGTTGTGCACCTGCTTGGCTGTACATCTCTGCACTAGCGGCTTGCCATGCATTGTTGAGTTCAGCCTTGGCAGCGTCAATGGCTGCGATGTCTTGTGACTTGTGAGCTTCCTTCAACTTGTTCAAGGCAGCTTCGATAGGAGCCTTCTTGTCAGCAGAGAGCTTGTCGCCTAATTCCTTCAACTGATTTTCAGTCTGGAAGATCATTGAATCGGCCTCATTGATCTTGTCAACGCGCTCGCGTTCCTTCTTATCAGCCTCAGCGTTAGCTTGAGCCTCAGCCTTCATGCGGTTAATTTCGTCCTCTGAAAGGCCGCTTGATGCTTCGATACGAATGGTCTGTTCCTTACCCGTTGCCTTATCCTTAGCCGAAACCTTGAGGATGCCGTTGGCATCAATGTCGAAGGTAACTTCAATCTGAGGCACACCACGACGTGCAGGAGCAATACCTGCGAGGTTGAAACGGCCAATGCTCTTGTTGTCGCGAGCGAACTGACGTTCACCTTGGAGGACGTGGATAGTTACTTCAGGCTGGTTGTCTTCAGCGGTTGAGAATACTTGGCTCTTCTTGCAAGGAATGGTAGAGTTGGCATCAATCAATTTCGTCATTACGCCACCAAGTGTCTCGATACCGAGTGAAAGAGGAGTAACGTCGAGCAATACGATGTCGCCCACACCGCTCTCTTTGTTCAAGATAGCACCTTGAATAGCAGCACCTACTGCTACTACTTCATCAGGGTTAACGCCCTTAGAGGGAGCCTTGCCAAAGAAGTCTTGTACTAACTGCTGAACGGCAGGAATACGTGTAGAACCACCTACGAGGATTACTTCGTCAATGTCAGAGATAGAAAGACCTGCACCCTTCAAGGCAGCTTCACAAGGAGTCTTACAAGCTTCGATTAAGCTGTGAGCCAATTGCTCAAACTTAGCACGAGTCAAAGTCTTAACCAAGTGCTTAGGCATACCGTCTACAGAAGTGATGTAGGGGAGGTTGATCTCAGTCGTAGTGGAACTTGAAAGTTCGATCTTAGCCTTTTCTGCAGCTTCCTTCAAGCGTTGCATAGCCATGGGGTCCTTTGAAAGGTCAGCACCCTCATCGTTCTTAAACTCGTTAATCAACCATTCGATGATTACGTGGTCGAAGTCATCACCACCGAGGTGAGTATCACCATTGGTTGAGAGTACTTCGAATACGCCACCACCAAACTCAAGGATAGAGATATCAAACGTACCACCACCGAGGTCGAATACGGCAATCTTCATATCCTTATTGGCTTTGTCAATACCATAAGCCAAGGCAGCTGCAGTAGGTTCGTTAACAATACGCTTTACTTCAAGGCCTGCGATCTGACCAGCTTCCTTTGTAGCCTGACGTTGTGAGTCAGAGAAGTAAGCAGGTACGGTGATTACGGCTTCGGTTACTTCCTGTCCGAGGTAGTCTTCAGCCGTCTTCTTCATCTTCTGAAGGATCATAGCAGAGATTTCCTGCGGCGTGTACTGACGACCGTCTACTTCAACGCGAGCGGTGTTGTTTTCACCACGAACTACCTTGTAAGGCATACGTGCAATTTCCTTTTGCACTTGGTCGTAGTTCTCACCCATAAAACGCTTGATAGAGTAGATGGTGCGCAAGGGGTTGGTAACGGCCTGACGCTTAGCAGGGTCGCCCACCTTACGTTCGCCACCTTCAACAAAGGCTACTACTGAAGGTGTAGTGCGCTTACCTTCGCTATTAGCGATAACGGTAGGTTCGTTACCTTCAAATACTGATACACAACTATTCGTTGTACCTAAGTCAATACCAATAATCTTTCCCATTTTGTATATTCTTTTTTATTATTATTCAATTTAGTTAGATTGCGCAACGGCTTGTTCAGCGCGTTACGCTCTATAATATGCAAGGCGCGTGCCAAACTTTTTAAGCAGGAAAGAAATATTCTAAATATTGACTTACATATAATAGGTATATAAACAGACTGCCACAATTGTGACACTCTTGTCATATTGAGTGAAGTTGTTTAGATTGCAGTTTATCCCCCACCCCATGCAAAATCCCCTTACCTCTGTCACATAACGACTTGGAGGTAAGGGGATTTATGTAATGGTCTTAACTTTTGCCACTAAGGCTTGTGTTATTAATGGCAGCAAGTGCAGGGCTTGAGTTGCTTGAAGAAGTCATTACCCTTGTCATCTACGAGAATAAAGGCGGGGAAGTCTGCTACCGTAATTTTCCAAATGGCTTCCATACCCAACTCGGGATACTCTACGCACTCAATGCTCTTAATAGAGCTTTGTGAAAGTACAGCAGCTACGCCACCGATTGTACCCAAATAGAAGCCTCCGTGCGCTTTGCAAGCTTCGGTTACGATGTCGCCGCGATTACCCTTGGCAATCATTACGAGCGAACCGCCGTGTGATTGGAATTCGTCTACATAGGGGTCCATACGGTTGGCCGTAGTCGGACCCATTGAGCCACAAGGATAGCCCTCTGGAGTCTTAGCAGGTCCAGCATAAAGGATGGGGTGATCTTTGAAGTATTGTGGGAGGTCTTCACCGGCATCAAGGCGAGCCTTGAGTTTGGCATGGGCAATGTCGCGCGCTACAATGATTGTACCCTTTAGACTTACACGTGTACTTACTGGATACTTGGTCAACTCTGCACGTACAGCATCGATACCCTTGTCAAGGTCGATTTCAATTCCCTTACCACCTTCGCCCGGATTGCGAAGTTCTTCGGGTATAAGTTCTGTAGGATTCTCATCCATCTTCTCCAACCAAATGCCGTCTTTGTTAATCTTGGCCTTGATGTTACGATCGGCAGAGCAACTTACGCCCATACCAATGGGGCAACTTGCACCGTGACGAGGCAGTCGAATGACGCGAATATCGTGTGCCAAGTACTTACCACCAAATTGTGCGCCAAGACCGATCTTATGAGCTTCATGTAAGAGCTTTTCTTCTAAGTCAATGTCGCGGAAGGCACGACCTGTCTCGTCGCCCGTTGTGGGTAGATTGTCGTAATATTTGATAGATGCCAACTTAACCGTAAGCAAGTTCTTTTCAGCACTTGTTCCGCCAATTACGAAGGCAATGTGATAAGGAGGACAAGCAGCAGTACCAAGGCTCTTCATCTTCTCTACCAAGAAGGGGAGTAATGTTCCTTCGTTTTGAATCGTAGCTTTGGTCATGGGGTAGAAGTAGGTCTTGTTAGCTGAGCCACCCCCCTTTGCTACCATTACGAAGCGATATTCGTCGCCTTCAACGGCTTCAATGTCAATCTGTGCGGGGAGGTTGCAACGCGTGTTTACCTCATCGTACATATTGAGCGGTGCATTTTGTGAATAGCGAAGGTTGTCTTGTGTATAAGTGTTATAAACGCCAAGGCTGAGTGCCTCTTCGTCTTCGAAGTCAGTCCACACACGCTGCCCCTTTTCGCCATGGATAATAGCCGTACCCGTATCTTGGCAGAAGGGAAGAATGCCCTTTACGGCAGTCTCAGCATTGCGAAGGAATTGCAATGCTACATACTTATCATTTTCTGAAGCTTCGGGGTCAGAAAGTATCTTAGCCACCTGAAGGTTGTGCTCACGACGGAGCATAAACTCTACATCGTGGAAGGCTTGTTGTGCCAACTGAGTGAGGGCTTCCTTCGAAACCTTCAAGATTGTTTTACCTTCAAATTCGCCTGTACTGACGCCTTCTTTGCCAATTAAACGATATTCAGTAGTGTCCTTGCCCAATTGGAACATAGGAGCATACTTGAACTCTGGAGTTGTAGCCATATTGATTGTTATATAATTGTGTTATTGTTAATTGCTCTTGCAAAGATAGTGTAAGGTTAGCGCTTTAAAAAGAAAAATGCAATTTTTATTTTCGGTTCTAACATAAATGGACATCAACACATAATTAGCAAAAAAAATTGAACTTAAACGTTAACTATTCATGTCACGCGCTTCGCGCTTTGTTCTGAACATTAATTATCATCAATTATCCATTAATTACTTCCATTCATCTTTTTCGCTAACTATTTCGTTAATGCTCATTCATGTTATCCACCACTTTGTCTGCCCCTGCAGTAAGGAGTTGTTCGGGTGTATGGTTTCCCCAACTAACACCAATGCAACAACCTGCATGAGCACGCCTACCCATTTCGATGTCGTAAGTAGTGTCACCTATCACAGTAGTATCTGACGGAAGAACATTCATTACTTGGCAGAGATGAAGCACAGGAGTAGGATCGGGCTTATGCGTATGAACGTCCTCACACGCCACAATGTAGTCTATAAGATGACGAATGCCTAACTTACGACAAAGTTCATCGACCGACTGATGACCTCGACTGGTGGCAATAGTTACGTACATTCCTGCCTCACGTTGGCGAAGCATCTCATCAGCTATGCCTTCAAATAGGGTTACATTGGCCGTACCCATCTGTTCAAACAACACGCGATAAACTTCTGTGGCTTGCTTCACTTCTTCACTGTCCAATGGCAAGTGTGCCAACTGAGCGATGCTATCGAGCAAGGGCAGCCCAATAGTCGCACAGATAGCAGACGGCGTTGGAATTGGGAAGGACATACGTTCGAATGTAGCCGTCATCGTAGCGACAATACCCTTTGCTGTATCGGCTATGGTGCCGTCAAAGTCCCAAACTACCATTTCACGACGCTGGCTATAAGCAATGCTTACTCCTTGTCCGTCAAAGCCCGCTATAGGGGGCATACACTTTGTCACCTTTACGTCTACCTGACGCAATAAGCTAAAGTGACGAAGCAACGAGTGAGCGATGCGAGCAGCCAGGGCTTCCAGTAGTTGTGTAGGACGTTGCATCTCACACTTCACGAGGTCGTACACTTCGGCATAATTAACCGTCCCTGCCAAGTCATCATGGTAGAGGGCTTGGTGGGCATCTTTTGTATCTATATATAATAAGAGTGAGAGACGATACTCTCCCCCCACCTCTCGTTCTTGCGGCAATACACCATGATAGGCGTAAAACCGCATCTCAGGCATTGATATTTGTAGCATTTGTTTCATAAGTAGGTGTTCAAAATTATTTTATACAATCAGTAGGTGCCATTTTCACATTGAAAGCACATTCTCGAGACGCATCTGTCCCCTTCGGCCTCGGTCACATAGCCCGCTATGACCCCCTTCGGTTCCCCCGTTATCGGGGGACAGAAACCCTCACCCGAAGGGAACATCTGCGCCCCGATAATGCACTTTCTATGTAAAAATAATTTTGAACACCTACTTAAACTGCAATTTAGAAATGAACAAAAAATGAACATTAACGAAATCATTAACAAAAACATTAATGATGCGTTAATGCTCATTTATGTTCCTATCCACAACGGCTAGCGCCACAATGTTTGCAGATAAGACAACCTTCTTGGTAAACCAACGACTCGTGGCCACAGTTCGGACATTTTTGCCCCTTCGCCTCTGTACCGTCCACAACATACTTTTTCAAGGCACGACTCACGCCGACCTTCCACGTATTGATGTTTTCGCTTTCCAGTTGCAAAGAATTGACAAGTTTTATCACATTCTCAATCGGCATGCGATAGCGCAACACGCCCGAAATGAGCTTGGCATAGTTCCAATACTCCTTATTAAACTTCTCACTCAATCCCTCTACGGTCATCTTATAGCCACGTTTGTTTTGGAACTGGAAGTCATAGCGCTTCGTACCGTCGGGCAACTGACGCTTCACGATGCGCCCCTTCGATACGGACTTTGGCAATACAATGCCCTCTTCGTCATCTTGTAGCCCCGTAAAGATTTCGTAAGGATAACCATCTAAGAGTCCGACAAAAGCCACCCACTTCTCCTTATTATTTTGGAAGCGTACCACATCACACTCCAACTCTTCAGGACGTCGCTCGGTAACAACGGGCATCTTGTACACACCAACAGAAGCTGCTTCTTTCTCCTCCTTTTTCTCCTTCTTATCAGTCTTCTGCGTGCTGACCAATACGCCTGCACGCGATCCGTCGCGATAAATCGTGCAACCCTTGCAGCCACTCTTCCATGCCTCAACGTAGAGGCGGTTGACGAGGTCTTCATCAACAGAGTTGGGCAAGTTGACCGTTACACTAATGCTATGATCTACCCACTTTTGGATAGCTCCTTGCATACGCACCTTCATCAGCCAATCAACGTCATTGGCTGTGGCTTTATGGTAAGGAGAACGTGCCACGAGTTCGTTTATCTCGTCTTGCGTATAACGTTTCTCGGTATCGAGTCCTTGTGCCTTCATCCATGTGAGGAACTTGGGGTGATAGACAACGTATTCTTCGAAGCAGTCACCCGTCTCGTCCATAAAGTCGACGTGTACGTTGGTATCATTGGGGTTAACCTTGCGGCGACGCATATAGACGGGCATGAATACGGGTTCGATGCCAGAAGTAGTCTGCGTCATAAGGCTTGTAGTGCCTGTGGGGGCAATCGTCAAACAAGCTATATTGCGACGACCATACTTTACCATGTCGGCATAAAGTTCGGGGGCCTGTTCTTTGATGCGCAGTATGAAGGGATTATTCGCTTCACGCTTAGCATCGTATATGCTAAACGCACCACGTTCCCGTGCCATTGTCACGCTAGAAGCATAGGCCGTAAGCGCCAAGGTGCGCTGCACTTCTACAGCCATTTCGGTAGCCTCCTCTGTGCCATAACGCAGTCCTAAAGCAGCTATCATATCCCCCTCAGCAGTAATACCTACACCAGTACGACGACCTTGCGCAGTCTTATACTTGATCTTCTCCCAAAGGTGGAGTTCTGTATATTTTACCTCATCGCTCTGTGGATCGCACTTTATCTTAGCAATGATATGGTCAATCTTCTCTTGTTCGAGGTCGATGATATCGTCCATAAAGCGCTGTGCCAACGTGACGTGTTCTTTGAAGAGTTCGAAGTCGAACGTAGCCTCCGGCGTGAAGGGGTGTTTTACATAACTGTAAAGGTTGATAGCCAAGAGACGGCAACTATCGTAGGGACAGAGGGGAATTTCGCCACAAGGATTGGTACTAACGGTACGGAACCCAAGGTCGGCATAGCAGTCGGGGATACTTTCACGCAGAATTGTGTCCCAGAAAAGCACACCAGGCTCAGCACTTTTCCACGCATTGTGTACAATTTTCTTCCACAAAGCAGTGGCGTCAATGTCTTTTTCTAATATAATGGGGGCGCTATCATCGATGGGGAACTGCTGGTGATAGGGGCGTCCTTCTATGGCGCAGCGCATAAACTCGTCATCGAGTTTTACACTGACGTTGGCTCCCGTTATCTTACCTTCGGTCATCTTGGCATCTATGAAGTCCTCTGCCTCGGGGTGACGTACGGAGATACTCAACATCAAGGCACCACGACGTCCGTCTTGTGCCACCTCACGAGTAGAGTTGCTGTAACGCTCCATAAAGGGCACAATGCCCGTTGAGGTGAGAGCGGAATTTTTGACGGGTGAACCCTTTGGGCGTATACCTGAGAGGTCGTGTCCTACGCCACCACGGCGTTTCATAAGTTGCACCTGTTCCTCGTCTAACTTCATTATAGCACCATAGGAGTCAGCATTGCCGTCTATGCCAATTACAAAACAGTTGGAGAGAGAAGCTATCTGATAATCATTACCGATGCCTGTCATCGGTGAACCTGCTGGAACGAGGTAACGGAAGTGGTCGAGCATACGAAACACTTCTTCTTCGCTCACAGGGTTGGCATATTTCTGTTCGATACGTGCTATCTCACGCGCGATGCGATGGTGCATATCGCGTGGTGAACATTCATATATATTGCCAAAGGAATCCTTCATGGCATATTTGTTCACCCACACGCGGGCGGCTAATTCGTCACCCTCAAAGTATTCAAGTGAGGCGCGATAGGCCTCATCGTAAGTATATGTCTTATTCATGGGGAAAAGGAAAAAGGAATATTACAATTTCAGGCTGCTCAGCGCAGTTCCATCAAGGGTGCGAATAGCGAGGTTGCCTTCGGCATAGGTGGCAAAGGTTGGGGGATTGCCTCCCTTGGGGAATGTGGGCGACCCCGTGTTGACGATAATGGGGGTACCAGCCTCAGCATTGGCCTCGCGCAACGTTTGTAGGTGGGTGTGACCATAAATGAACACGTTGCAAGCGGGAGCTGTGGGCATATTCTTCTCATTATACACGTGGCCGTGGGTAATGAAGAAGCGTTTGCCTTCATCAACCAATAGCATATAGGTACTTTGAATAGGGAAGTTGAGCAACATTTGGTCTACCTCCGAATCGCAGTTGCCTCGAACGGCCACTATATTGGCCGCGCGTTCGTTCAATCGTTCTGCAATGGCTTGTGGGTCGAGTCCTTGACACAGTCCATTGCGTGGTCCATAGTTAAGTATGTCTCCTAACAAGACCAAGAGGTCATAGTGATGGGCATCATAATAGCGCAACACTGCATCGAGTGCTGGCAGTGACCCATGTATGTCTGATAAAAAGAGTATACGCATGATAATCTTTCGTTTCTCAAAAAAAATCGTTTTCCATGCTTACAAAAAAGCTATGCAAAGATAGTGCAAGGAGCGTTCAAGACAAAACAAAAGTGTGCTTTTGTTTTTATTGCCGAGCCGCAGCCTATCTTTCTTTATTCTCTGAACTTAGGTAAACTGCAGTTGGATAATTAATCAAACTTGCCCACTCAGTCGTCGTCCACTGGCCTGTGGACGTGTTTCCACTGGCCTGTGTACATGTTTCCACTGGCCAGCGTACGTGTTTCCACTGGCCTGTGGAAACACTTCCACGGGCCAGTGGACGATAACTGAATGTACATTGTTTAACGGCTATATGTGGTTTAACGATTATAGTTGACTGCTTTAATCTTTATTCGTAAGATGACTCTATTTTAATGGCTCTATAACGAATCGTGTGGGTAAACTGCAATTAGACCGATAATTGCAGTTTGTTTCACCAACTCCTTGCATAATAAAAAGGCAACAACTAACTTTGCATTCATATAAGGGTGGTTCTAAAAATTCTGTTTTTAGAGTTCTGCTATTCTGAAATGTGATTTGTACGCTCTCGAAAGTGTCTTTTTGAAAGTTTGTTCGGTCACATAGCCCGCTATGCTCCCTCACAAACTTTCAAAAATACACTTCCGATAGCGCACAAATCCCTATTTCAGAATTATTAGAACCACCCATAAAAAAGTTGCAATAAATTATGCACTACTCCATTGATAATATTACCGCCCTTATCGGCGCACGCCGCTTTGGCTCAGCCGAAGCGAGCATTGATTGGCTACTAACGGACAGCCGCTCACTGGCCTTTCCCGAGACAACACTTTTCTTCGCCTTGCGCACTAAGTTGGGCGACGGACATCATTATATAGCCGAACTCTACCGACGTGGCGTTCGTAACTTTGTAGTGGGCAACGTGCCTGGCAATTACGAAACGGATTATGCTGACGCTAATTTTCTGCTCGTTGTAAGTCCGCTGAAAGCCTTACAACGCTTGGCTGAGCGCCACCGCGATGAATATGATCTGCCTATTATCGGTGTGACAGGGTCGAATGGTAAAACGGTGGTAAAAGAATGGCTGTACCAATTACTTTCTCCTTCACTTAACGTAACACGTTCGCCCCGTTCATACAACTCTCAAGTGGGTGTACCTCTGAGCGTATGGTTGCTCAACGAACACTCACAGGTGGGCATATTCGAAGCAGGCATCTCACAACCGGGCGAGATGCAGGCACTGAAAGCGATTATTCAGCCTACCATCGGCATTATGACCAACATTGGCCCCGCACATCAAGAGAACTTTGCCACTATTCAAGAGAAATGCTTAGAGAAGATTTCTCTCTTCAAAGATGCTGAAGTGGTGATTTACTGTGCCGACGACGAAGTAATCAATGAATGCATGGCGGTCTCACTCTACACGGGTGATGCCATAGCATGGTCAACGCGCAACACGGACTCTCCTCTCTTCATTCGCAGCATTGAAAAGGAGGATCGCACTACGCATATTACTTACCGCTTCTTAGGCGCAGAGAACGACTTCCGTATTCCCTTTACTGACGAAGCCTCGATTCAAGACTGCATCCATTGTCTGGCAGCTTGCCTATATCTCCACTTACAACCTGAGGTGATTGCAGAGCGTATGGCTACACTCGAACCGATTGCCATGCGACTCGAGGTGATACAAGGTGTGAGAGGGTGTACGCTCATTAACGATAGCTACAACTCTGACGTAGCTTCACTCGATATTGCGCTTGACTTTATGAACCGCCGTCCTGAGCAACAAGAGAAGCACAAGACACTTATTCTCTCTGACATACTGCAAACGGGACTTTCGGTCGTTGAACTTTATAGCCAAGTGGCCGATATGGTCAATCACCGTGGCATTGACCATCTGATCGGTGTCGGTCCTGAAATATCGGCCGCTCACTCCCTCTTCAACGTGAAGAAGACTTTCTTCGAATCGAGTGAAGCGTTGAAAGAGAGCGGACTGCTCGACTCGCTATCGAACGAGATGGTGCTGATTAAGGGATCACGTAAGTTTGGTTTTGAAGAGATTACAGCTGCCTTATCACTGCGCGTTCACGAGACGACACTTGACGTGAACTTGGAGGCCATTACCGAAAACTTAAACTTCTACCGTTCGTTTATGAAGCCCGAAACCAAAATCACGTGTATGGTGAAGGCTTCGGCTTATGGAGCAGGTTCGGTTGAGATAGCTAAGACCTTACAAGATCGTGGCGTGGACTACTTAGCCGTGGCCGTGGCCGACGAGGGAGCAGAACTGCGTCGTGCTGGCATCACAACGGGTATCATCGTAATGAACCCTGAGATGACGGCTTTCAATACCCTCTTCCAATACGACTTAGAGCCTGAAGTGTATAACTTTAAGTTGCTCGACGCATTGGTTTATGCTGCCGAAAAGGAGGGCATTCAAGCCTTCCCCGTTCATATTAAATTGGACACGGGCATGCACCGCTTAGGATTTAATCCTGTCACCGACGTGTCCGAAGTGATTAAACGCCTGAAACGTCAAACGGCCATTGTGCCGCGTTCGGTATTCTCACACTTTGTGGGTTCTGACTCACCCGACTTTGATGAATTTTCACAACATCAATTTGAGATTTTCGACAAGGCTTCACGACAACTGCAAGCAGCCTTCCCCAACAAGGTGTTGCGCCACATCTGCAACAGTGCGGGCATTGAACGTTTTCCCGAACGCCACCTCGACATGGTACGCCTTGGCTTGGGACTTTACGGCATCGACCCGATTGACAACCGCCGACTACACAACGTTACGTCATTGCGCACCACAATACTACAAATTCGCAATGTGCCGAAAGGCGATAGTATAGGTTATTCGCGCCGTTCGTTCGTTGACCGTGACTCACGCATTGCCGCCATACCTATTGGCTATGCCGATGGATTGAACCGCCACTTGGGCAATCGCCATTGCTACTGCTTGGTGAACGGACAGAAGGCACCCTACATTGGCAATATCTGTATGGACGTTTGCATGATCGACGTGACCGACATTGACTGCCACGAGGGAGACACGGTCGAGATCTTTGGCGACAACCTTCCCGTAACAGTACTCTCTGACGTGCTCGACACGATTCCCTACGAGGTACTTACTTCTGTCAGTACGCGTGTAAAGCGCATCTACTTCCAGTAACATAATGTATGAAATATATACGCTTTCTACCGCTACTATTACTGCTACTCTTTACGGCTTGTGCCTGTCACCGCGAGGCGACTGACACTCGCCCCTATAGTACAGGGTATGACGGCATTGACGTGTCGCGCCACAATGGTACAATTGACTGGAAGACGGTGCGACGTAGCAACAAGAACATTCGCTACGTGTTCATCAAGGCTACCGAAGGCACAGGCCACGTTGACCGCCGCTACCTTGACAATGCGCGTGAGGCACACCGACAAGGCTTTAAGATCGGCATTTATCACTACTTCACGGCACGTAGTTCCGCACATGAACAGTTTGCGTGGTTTCGCTCGCAAGCCAACCTTACGTATCAGGACCTTGCACCAATTGTTGACGTGGAGGAGTTTAAGGGGTGGAAGAGCAAGCAGCAACTACAAGATAGTCTCATGACCTTTGTGCGCTTAGTGAAGAAGCATTATAATAAGTTGCCCATCATCTATACGCACCAAAACTTCTACAATACTTATCTCAATCCACGCTTCAACCGCCACTACCTCTTCATTGCCGCCTATCGGCGCACGCCTCCCATTATCAATGGTGCCAACTACGACCTCTGGCAGTTTAGCGACGCTGGACGCGTAAAGGGTATTAAAGGTAATGTCGACCTGAGCCGATTGTCAAAGAACATGACGGTAAAGAAAATGTTATTACCTTAATATATAATAAGGTGTACTGAAGTTTCGGATTTAACAAGGGCGGGTCCGTCCTTGTTAAATCCGAAATTTAAGTTCTTAATCGTTCCGATGTCCCCCCGAAATTTTATCTGTCTGCGTCTTGGATTTTAATGAATAAAAAGGGGAGTTTGTGTATAAATTATGTGGTTTCGTCGTTGAATTTGGCTAGGCAGATCGTTTTGTAACTGGTTTTTTTTAACTTTGCACGTGAAAGAGTGTTCTTGAATGTGAAATACAGAAAGAACGCTGTTTGGGCTGTAGCCATGCTACACGCACCTGATTATCTGCTTCTGCCTAGAACAGATTTTGGCAGGTTCATCGGTTGTCCCACGTGGCCCGATGAATCGGCGCCCCCTTTCTTCGTTGGAGAGGGGGATATTGCTCTCTCATTTGTCATCGGCGTTACTCCCGATGCGCTCCCTAAGGCTGAATATGGTTTTTGACGTACCCAAATTCAGATAAGGGGTGTCCACCCGTTGTATCCTTTGTCCATCAAACAAAACGGGAAAAGTCATCTTTTTCTTTTATCCTTGCATGGAACAGTATCTTTAGTCGCATCTTGACCGCCCCCATTCCCTCTGGTATGTGCTCCGCACGGCCTACGGAAGGGAGAAGCGGGCGTATGACTATAGGGTGGTTCTAAAAATTCTGTTTTTAGAGTTCTGCTATTCTGAAATGTGATTTGTACGCTCTCGAAAGTGTATTTTTGAAAGTTTGTTCGGTCACATAGCCCGCTAAGCTCCCTCACAAACTTTCAAAAATACACTTCCGATAGCGCACAAATCCCTATTTCAGAATTATTAGAACCACCCTATATGGTGGCCCATGGAGTGAAGGCTTATTACCCCACCATCCGAACGACAAAAACCATCAAGGGACAAAGCGTGACGATCGAGGAGTCGTGGGACGCGTGGCGCGATTCATGGGACAGCAGCGTGTGGCGATCTACCTTGAGGGGTTGCTCACGATGACGACGGCCTACGTGCCGAACGATTTTCTCGAACCGTTTGACGACCCTGCAGCCGAGACCCCGCTGTCGGCTTGCAGCAGCAACCGATAAAACACATAAACGACTTAGAAGAATGAATCTGAAGACAATAAGAACCACCTTTCGCCGAGGTGTCCTACTCGGCACCGTCTGCCTGTGGGCGGCCTCCTGTTCCACGCCGAATAACGTGGCCTATTTCCAGGATGCGTCGCAGCTCAGCGGCATGGCTTTGCAGGCTGAGCAGCAGTTGCGCTTGCGGCCGGAGGACAAGGTGAACATCGTCGTGAACAGTTCCAATCCGATGCTCGAAAGCCAGTTCACCCTCTCGGCAGCGAATGCAGCTTCCACGCTGGGAGCCAGCGTGAAACCGCAGACGACGGCCTCGTCGAGCACTTCGGGCACGCGTCAGATGGTGGCCTATACCGTTGACGAACAGGGGACGATCGATTTCCCGGTGCTCGGGCGAATCTCCGTGGGCGGAAAGACGCGACGCGAAGTGGCTGACTACATCCAGCGCCGACTCATCGCGCGCGAGCTGGTGAGCGACCCGATTGTCACGGTTGAATATGTCAACATGGGCGTCAACGTACTCGGTGAGGTAAACCATGCGGGCCGTATCAATGTCACGAAGGACCATTTCACGCTGGTCGATGCCCTGGCGGCTGCCGGTGACCTGACGATCAATGGTGACCGACAGAATGTGCTTGTGGCGCGGCAGGTGGATGGTGTCAACGAGACGTACTGCGTCGATTTGACTCGCATGCAGACGGTACTTCAGTCACCGGCCTACTATCTGCAGCAGAACGACCTCGTCTACGTTTCGCCCACGGACAAGCGTAAACGGGAGGCCAAAGCGACGGGCAACACGTTCAACACGCCTTCGGTGTGGATTTCCATTGCGTCGCTGATTGCAACGATAACAGCTTTAATCATCAAATAAAATCCTTCCGAAACTCTGATGGATGACCAAAAGACGGTCCGCAAAACACTGGCGGACGAATATATAACCCTCCCTGACCTGTGGAACCTCTGTCTGGCGCGCTGGAATTGGTTTGTGCTGTCGCTCCTTGTCTGCGTGGGAGTGGCCTGCTACTATCTGATGAAGGCTCCCAAGATGTATACCCGCGAAGTTGCGGTGCTCGTGAAACAGGAGGTGCAGGGCAAGAATTCCAATGCGAAATCAGGTGACAATGACTTCAACGACCTCGCCCTGATCACGCAAAACACAAACGTGGCCAATGTGGAGCGGCAGTTCAAGTCGCTTGAGGTGCTGATGGAAGTGGCGCGCCGCGAGATGAACGCCAAGACCTACAAGGAGGCGCTGCGCAAAGCAGAAAGTATCCAGGGACGCTTGACGACAAAGCTGGAAAGTGACAAATCGACCATCGTCAGTATCACGTTTTCCGCCACGTCACCCGACATGGCGGAGCGCGTGCTCAACGGCATTGTGACAGTCTACAACCAGAAGTGGATTGACGACAAGAAGCAGATGGCCGCCAGCACGTCGCGCTTCATCGAGGAACGCCTGAGGCTGATTGAGCAGGAGCTCAACAGCGTGGACGACAGTATCTCGAAATTCAAGACGCGCCATAAGATCACCGACCTCTCCTCCGTCAGCGACATCTATCTGCAACAGCAGAGCCAGTCGGACGCCGAGATCCTGCGCCTGACGAGCCAGCGCTCCATGGCGCAATATGTACTCGACATTCTCAAGAATCGCGCCTCGCGCTATCAGTTGCTGCCCACGAACTCGGGCATCGGGAATGCCATGGTGGAGGCGCAGATCAACCAGTACAACAGCATGCTGCTCGCGCTGAAGAACAACATGCTGGGCACATCGGCCCAGAATCCACTTATCCTCAAGCAGGAGGCGGAGATTGACGAGGTGCGACGCAATATTCTCGCGACCATTGAAAATCAGATTAACACGTTTGACATCCAGCTCAATGCCCTGCGCGGCTACAACGGAGAGGCCAGCTCGAAAATCAGTTCGAACCCGACGCAGGCCAAACATCTCGTCAGCGTCGAGCGTGATCAGAAGGTGAAGGAAAGCCTCTATCTCTATCTGTTGCAGAAGAAGGAGGAGAATCAGATCAGCATGACCTATTCGTCGGTCATCACGCAGATGATTGACATGCCGCATGGCAGCGACAAGCCTTCGTCGCCCAATTCGAAACTGACGCTCTTCGCAGCGGTGCTTTTCGCGCTGATTGTGCCCGTGGCGTTGATTTTCACCCGTGAATGTCTGGACAACACGGTGCGCTCGAAGTCGGACATCGAGCATCGTACGTCGCTCTCGCTTGTGGGGGATATCCCCTTCTGTGCGCTTGAGCGGAAACGGTGTTTCCCCCAGCTCGACAAGTGGCTGCGAAGAAAGAAGAAAAAGAAGAAGATTTGCCGCCTTGTCGTGGAACCCGGCAAGCAGGACATTGTCAACGAAGCGTTTCGCTATTTGCGTTCGAACCTGGAGTTCATGACATCGCATCATGGAGAGAAGAACGTCTATATCGTCACGTCCGACTATATGGACTCGGGCAAGACCTTCGTGTCGACCAATCTGGCGTTGGCCTTGGCCATTTCGGGCAAGCGCGTGCTCTATATTGACGGCGATTTGCGCCATGCCACGGCCACCCACGTTTTCCACGCCCATGGGAAGGGCCTTGCCGACTATCTGGCCGAACTGGAGGACGACGTGACGAAACTCATCTTCCATCTCGACGGTTATCCCACGCTGGACATCCTCCCTGTGGGCACCATTCCGCCCAACCCTACGGAACTGCTCGCTGGAGAGCGTCTGCCCCAGCTGCTGGCTGAGCAGCGCCCTAACTATGACTTCATCCTCATCGACTGTCCGCCGTCTGACACGCTGGCCGACACGGGACTGATCGAGCGCCATGCTGACCGCACGCTCTTCATCATCCGTGCACGGGAAAGCGCGCGGAGAAGTGTGGAGGAACTGGAAATCAATGCGCATAACGGTAAGTATAAGCATGTGTCGATTGTGCTCAACGCCTCCATGCAGGGCGGGCACTATGGCTATCACTATGGCTACCATTATGGCTATCACAACTCGTAAATGGAAAAAGCGAACAAACGCATAGCGAAAAACACCCTCTTCATGTACGTAAGGTTGCTCACCACGATGGTGGTGGGGCTCTACGTGTCGCGCTTGGCGCTGGAGATACTGGGTGTTTCGGACTATGGACTCTTTGCTGTAGTGGGAGGCGTGTTGGCTCTGTTCACCTTCATCAGCAATTCCCTTTCGAGCGCCACGTCGCGCTTCTTCAACACGGAGATGGGCAAGGAGGGCGGCGACGTCAATGCGTCGTTCAACATCAATCTCCTGCTCCACCTCTGTCTGGCCCTCATCATCTTTGTGTTGGCCGAAACGGTGGGATTGTGGTATGTCAACCATCGGCTCAACGTGGCGCCGGGGAAAATGCCCGATGCGCTTTTTGTCTATCACATCAGTATGCTCACGGCCTGCCTGGGCATCGTCAACGGGCCTTATCAGAGCCTCTTTGCGGCCCATGAACGGTTTCGTTTCATGGCTGTGCTTGACATCGTCAATTCGCTAGTTCGCCTGGGCTGCATCTTGATGCTATGCCTCTATGAAGGCAGCTATGCTCTGCGCATCTACAGCGTGATCTTCTCCCTGACAACGGTGAACACGTTCGTTGTCTATCACTACGTGGCCCACCGCCGCTGGCCCGCTATCATCCGACGCCGCTTCGTCAGAGGCTGGCCGCGCTATCGGGAGGTGCTGGGGTTCGGTGGATGGAACGTGCTGGCGACGCTGGCCTATATGGTGCGCTCGTCGGGTAGCGACTTGCTGCTCAACAGCTTCTTCGGTACGGCGATGAACGGTGCATTTGCCATCAGCCGCACGGTGAATCAGAGTATCATGTCGTTCACGGGAAGTTTCGACAGTGCTTCGGCTCCGCAGATTATCCAGTCGTATGCTGCAGGAGACAACGGGCGCTGCACTTACCTCTGCAACAAGATTGGGCGCATCAACATCCTAATGTTTGAACTGATCTGTTTCCCGTTGCTTGTCGAACTCGATTTCGTCATGCAACTCTGGTTAGGGAAGGTGCCCGAAGGGGCATATATGCTGACGTTGCTCAACGTGTTGGTGGGCGGAATGTCGCTCACCTGCGGCGGAATCTTCAATCTCATCAACGCCACGGGGCGCATCCGATGGTTCAAACTCAACACGAGCGTGTGCTTCATCGCGTGCATCCCCATTGGCTATGTGCTCTTCCGAGAGGGCTATCCGGCCTATAGCATTCTGGTGCTGTTCCTCGTGGCCGACGTCGTGCAGCGTGGGGTGCAGCTCTATCTGATGCGCCGTCTGCTGGGATTCGATGCCTGGCTGTATGCCCGCGAAGCCTACGGGCGTCCGTTGGTGATTGCCCTGATGGCGGGGGGAGGGTTCTATCTCCACTCGCTGATGGGCGTCGAGAGCGTGGCGGGAAAGCTGGCTTCGATCAGCGTTTGTGCAGCGCTGACGGTGGGACTGATTTACGCTATCGGCCTGACGCACGACGAACGGCAGGCTTTGAAGCGCTTCGTGGGGAACGCCAGGAAACGGCTGCATGGATAAAGGAGACCTGCCGTAAGAATCCGGTCGCCCATTTGGGGGTGATGCCAACCATGGGAAGCGCGGTGGGGAATATATTCTTAAACGAAGAACCCACTCCTTATATATATATACTCAAGTTTCGGATTCAGCAAGGGCGGGCTGAAAGCCCAATGTAGCACATAGCCCAGGGCAAGCGAAGCGACACCCTGGGGTTTCCACATAGTAGAGTCTCCGCGCCCTGTAAGGGCAAAAGCTTTCCCCCTTTATGTTGTTATTCTTGCTTGATAGCTGATTTGGCGGTCTTAAAGTGGAACACCGTATGTATATTTTGTTCAATACTTGCGCCACGTCTTAAAGCTTTTGCCCTTACAGGGCGCGACTGCTCCAACACGCGATACCCAGGGTGCCGCTTCGCTTGCCCTGGGCTAAGTGTTCCATTGGGCTTTCAGCCCGCCCTTGCTAAATTCGAAACTTGAGTAAACTAATTTTGAACACCTACTTATATATTTAACGTAATCACGAAAGCATGACAAACATACGGCAACGCATAGAAGAACTGATACACTACCTTCAGCAAGGCATATACGAAAAGAATACCGAAACAGCTCTGGCGCTTTTAGCAGCTCTGGCGGGTGAAAGCATATTGTTGTTAGGCCCTCCGGGAGTAGCAAAGTCAATGGTGGCACGACGATTGAAAGAAGCCTTTAAGGGAGCAGCATCTTTTGAATACCTCATGTCGCGATTTTCAACACCCGACGAGATATTCGGCCCTATTAGCATAGCTCGATTAAAGGAGAGCGATAAGTACGAACGTGCCATTACGGGCTATCTTCCTACGGCCGACGTCGTATTCTTAGACGAAATATGGAAAGCAGGTCCCGCCATTCAAAATACCTTGCTTACGGTGATGAACGAGAAGTTGTTCCGCAATGGCGATAAAGAGCTACACCTTCCCTTAAAGTTGCTCATTGCCGCCTCTAACGAGTTGCCAGCCAAGGGAGAAGGATTAGAAGCACTGTGGGATAGATTTGTCATTCGCCTCGTGTGTCGCTGTATTCAAGACGAAACGACCTTTCGCCACATGCTTTGTGCGGACGATGAGGCGGAGAAGAACGCCTCATCGGCCGTTGTTCACCCTATCACCAATCGCGAATACGCTACTTGGCAGAAGGAGGCACAAAAGGTCGTACTCAGTCAAGACTTATTAGAGGCCATTACTTACATTCGACAACACTTACAACGCGTTGAAGTAGAAGGCACCGAACTCCCCCGTAGCATTTATATCAGCGATCGCCGTTGGAAACACATCGCACGCTTACTGCGCATCTCGGCTTACGTTCAAGGACGCACAGAAGCCACGGTTGCCGACCTTCTGCCTATGTATCATTGCCTATGGAACGAACCCGAAGAATTGGCTGCTGTTCGACAAATTACGATTGAAGCCCTTTTCGCTCCTTATAAGAAGGCCATTGACGAACTCGCTGCTAAGGCCAAAGCTGACTTGCGAGCTTTCAGAGCGAAAGCCGCATTGGCTAAGGCCGTGCGCGAACACGACCACCGTGATGACGATTTGCTTATCGTCAACAACTTCTTCTATCAAATTGAAAATCATGGTACGGGCCACACCTACGTATTCATTACCGACTATAAGAGTATGCCCTTGCGCAGCAAAGATAATGCTCCCGCTCAAGGCGTAATCTATAAAGACCCTTCCAACAAGGTGAGAAGTATCGTCCGCCTCTACGATGCTGATGCGCTAAGAGGTCTCCCTGCCAACGAGCGTGAGCAGGTGACGCTCTGTCGTGACAATGATCATATCTACATCAATGGCATTGCGTTTAAGATGCGCCATAAAGGTTCAGCCGTGCTCAACCCTGCGACAGGACAAGTGGAGGGATTGTTTGAAGGGGCTACGAATAGTAATACGACGAGTGCTATTATTGGCCATACACATTACGAGGAGGAAATAGAGAATATCTGTCAAGCATTAGAACAAGCAAAGCACGATATAGACTTTCATCTCTTTGTTAATAATGAAGACAAGCAGCTGACAGAGTCGTACTTGCAACGTCTCTACAAAGCAATCGCCCTTTGTCGCGTTGATATCCGAAAATTACTTTATGACGAATAAAAATCAGGAATTAGAGTTAGAGCCAACCCTCTATCTCCAACTATTACAACAATATGTCGAGACGGGTGAGGAACCAGACGTTCTCTTAGCTCAGACGGATGCACTGACGGCTTACTTGGCAGATACCATGCGCAATGCAGAACTCAAGGTTTGGGTGATGAACGACGAGGTGGCGGCGCGTATCTTTATTGACACCATGTGTCAGTTCATCACCCTTCATCAGCAGAAGGCAGCCTATCAGCAGAGCCGTAGCTGTTTTGAGCGCCGACAGTTAGCTGAGGCTGCGGAGTGGAGCGTAATCAAACGACGCGACAACTGGCAAGTGTTGGTCCAACAGATTGCCACGAAATATCACGCATTGGGTTTCGACCAACATTTTTATACGCAACAGTTCGCCCAAAGTGAAGGATACGCCAACGATGCGTTGTGGCAAAGTATGCTCAACGATTGGGAGGCTTGTGTCGAAGCACAACTTAAGCAGCGTCAACAAGAGTTCATAGAAAGTCGGCGCCAACTGCAAGACAAGCTCTTGCACAACAACCTTACCTCGGCTACTCACTATGTGCGTGAACATCAAGTGAGTCACGATCGCTTTTTCCAGTCATGGGCTTTAATGGGAGGACGGTGGAATGCGCTTGAGTACGAACGTTTGCAGCAAGTCGTCAACTTTCAGCGTCGCTATCCAGTCCTACTCAAGATTGTCAACCGAATGGGGCGCACGGCCGATGCCTTAGGCAAGAAGAATATCGGACACACGACAGGCGCATCCGAGCGAATGGAACACGCCTCTCACAGTGACATTACAGGTATTAGCATGGGGCGTGGCTTAAACGCCCTCTTGCCTCACGAATGGGCTATCTATTCCGACCCCAATATGGAGGATCTCTTCTTACAACGATACGTTACCAGTCGTCTTCAAACGTTTGGCTACGAAAGTCACGCGATGAATGCCGCGCGCAATCTGCATAAGAAGCCCGCCCGTCCTCAAGGTCCTATGATCGTATGTGTCGACCTTTCGGGCAGTATGATGGGCGAACCTTGTCAAGTGGCGCTTTCGTTGATGATGCAACTGTGCGAATTGTGTATGCAAAAGCACAGACGTTGTTTCTTAATCGCCTTTTCAGTGGCTGCGCAGCCTATCGACGTATTGACAGATCGCACACAATTATTGCAGTTCTTTAATCGCAAGGCGAGTGGCAGCACAGATGCGCACCACATGATGAACACGATGTTTCAGCTCTTAAAGTCGAACGCCCAATACGCTGGTGCAGACGTGCTATGGGTGACGGATTTTCGCATTCCATTGCCTGAACGAGAATATTTCATCGAAATGGAGCGCCTGCAGCAAGACGGCACGCGCTTCTACGGCCTTCAATTAGGCATAGCCGAAAATCGTTGGGCCTCCCACTTCGACGAACTCTTCAAGATAGAAGACGTGAAGATGTTAGCCTAAATAGGGGGGCGTGGACCTATAGCCCACGCCCCAAGTGGACAACAAATTGCAGTTTATCTAACTAAAGTTTCCCACCCCCATTATTTCGGGGTGGGAAACTTTAGTAAAAATCATTTATTGAGAATAGCTTCTGTCATCAACTCGCCAATGATGTTCTTAACACCTGTGCTGTTAATCTGCTTTCGGAAGTGGACGGTATAACCATTTGCAGTCATGGCCTTGAAGAACTCCTCAGCACACGAAATCTTGGTGTCCTCATCAGGTGATATATGTGATTCCTTATCGTAAGCCTTCGTCTCAATCACGATGTTCAATTCTTTGGTTCCATCAGCCTTCTTGACCACATACATGAAGTCAGGACTGTAGTTGCTTGATGCCACAGTCGGAATACAGATGCTGTGTGATGGTATCTTGCCATATACGATGACTTCATCTATCTCTGTCTTGATATTCTGTAATTCCAAACCAGAGTCATGAGCATAAGCATCATAGAGGTACTTGACAGGTGGTTCGCCTGGCACGCTCTTATTGCCAATGTATGCCTGAACGACTTCGTCCTTCACTGTACCATCAGCATTAGTAAGCTTGGTTTCCTTCACTGTGTAGTTGGCTTGCTTATAGCGCACAAAACCAACAAGTTGGTCACATTTCCAATCATCTACTGCACCAATCAATCTAGTCAACGAACTATCATTGAACATTTCGTTGGTGAGATGATAGCCTCCATTTGCTGTTTCACATATAGCCTTATGCAGAATATGTACTGGAATATTGGTATATCTTGATGCTCGCTTTAGGAACTCATTATAACTATAATGGCGGTCATGCAGTGTCAGTTCTGCATGAGTTCCTTCATTGGCAACAGCCACGTTTCCCTCGAATTCCAAAACCTTACGAGATGACTCTACAGTCTGAAGAGAGAACACGTGCTTATCCTTGATGATTGAAGGCAGTTCGGCTTCTATCTTTTTGTCTATCGCCCTATCAAAATACAGAACGTACTTCCTATTCAACTGTGCCCACAGTTCTCGCAGTTCCTCAAATCTTGCCTTGCGGATATGAATCTTATCATTACGACTGCTGTTACGATTGATGATACGATTGGTATTCACGCCACTTGTAACATCCTTGAACTCTGGATATTCAATCAACATGTCATCGAACTTCTCAGGTACTACCTTCTTATCAAAGTCGACATAACCTTTAGTCATCAGTTCAATAAAGAACTTATTGACATCTATGTTGCGCTTTTCAGCAACTTTGATAATATCTTCTGCAGTAATTGAAAGCGGACTCTTTTGGTCAGCGTCAAGTTCACCATTGATTTCAGCAACCAGTTTATTGGCAAAGTCCTTCTCTGTAAAGTCTACGATGTAGTTGAGCATGAAGGAAGAATCGCTGATGCGGTTTCCAACACTGTCAACGGGCAGACGCAGTCCACGCCCCACCTCCTGTAGCTTGCTAATCTCTGAACCACTTGAGCGGAGCTTGCAGATGGTAAACACATTCGGGTTATCCCATCCTTCTTTCAATGTCCATTTAGAAAACAGAAATCGCAGAACGTTTGGCTTGCCCTCATCATCCGTAAAGCTCAAAAGTTCTTTCTTGCCATGAAGAATCACCTTCACCTCATTGGCAATATTCTCATCCGAGTCGTTATTGTCTTGTGAGAAGTATCCTGCACATGAAGCATCAATATTTTCAAGAGTAGCTTTCAGATAAGCCTCGTATTCAGGAGTGTTCTGTCGTGTCAGTTCCTTCTTTACTCTTGCATTCAATATTTCGATAAACTTCTTTCTCAGCCAACCATCGTTCTTACCTTCTGGTCCGCGGAAACTTTCAATGCTATCTATAAAAAATAGTGCAAGTGTCTTGATTGGCAGTCCTTCGCGACAGAAATTCTCACGCTCTGTCTCAAAATGGCGCATTAAGGCAAGCTCAATCATACCCTCTTGATAAGAAACACCATATTGATCTGGAAAAAACTCTTCGCCAATCTGTTTCTCCTGACCATTGCTCAAACAGATACAATTCTTGCTGATAGCCTTTACAACAACGCCATCCATGTCATTATCAATAGAGCCAAGACTATCGCCTACATGAAGCGTGAAAGTCTTTCCCGCATTGTCAGCACTTGTCAACTTCATGTTGGCGCTATCACCTTTCACGGTTGATAACACCTTCACCTTCTTTTCAGCCTTCTTACTGCCCGGCAGTTCCAAGTGCTCTTTGGCAACTCCTTTGATAAGTCCCTGATTAAATGAATCGGCAGCGTTCAGGTCATAGATGAGTTCTTGATAGTCCTTCACCGCATGTTTGTTCTTGCCTTTTCCTACTGTCAGTTCGGGGAATGTAGCACCATAGCGCAACACCAACTGAGGTCGGAAGTTCTCAATAAGCGCTGCATATGATTTGCTACCACGCTCCACACGATGCGGCTCGTCAATAATCAACACAGGCTTAGTATCAGCAATAACATCCACCGGACGGTAAAATTCGCCCAGCATCTGGTCATAGTCCTCACGAGTCAGCAACTTACCATTAGTAATAAGCTGTGTATTGAGCAACAATACATATATTTTATCCTTGATATGGTGAGAGCCACTGAAGAATTGTCCTACTGCAGAAGGCATATTCAGACGCCCCTTCTTCTGTTGTTTTTGGGGTTCCAGCAAGCACAGTTCTATCTCTGCATTGTAGTTGCACACCCTTTTAAAGTGGCGTTTCACCTCCTCATCCTTCAGGAATGATGCCGTACCAGCTTTGATAGGCAAGGTTGGAACGGCAATGATGAACTTGTTGAATCCACAGCGCTTGTGTAGTTCAAACATGGTTCGGGTATAGACGTATGTCTTGCCCGTACCCGTCTCCATCTTGATGTCAAGAATACGGTGATAGGGCAAACTCTTGATTTTATCCGAGAGCATGTAATGTGTTACCCTTTGCCTTGTTGCCTTATCCAATATCTTCCCATTCTGGCGCACTATGCGTAAAGCCTCAGCATCGAGCTGTCGTTTCAGCAATGGGTTTTGGTGGGCTTGCTGAGCTGGTTCTTGTATTGAAGCCTCTACCACTGTGGCAACGCCATCAACAGGCATCATTTGGTGTGCGAGGTTATTTTCGAGTTTTAATTCCATGTGTTATGCAGCATTCCAATGATAAGAGTGAAACCAATCATAAAGTAGAAAACACTCCCAATATTGCTTTTTGGTAAACTTGGCTATGAGTGCGTTAATTCTTTCTTCAGAATACTCTGTAAGATACAGATTGTCTTGGATTAAATCTTTTCGACTTGGCTCATTCTTGCCATCTGCTTTGATTTGATCAATATCTATATCTCTTAAAACATACCATAAAGTCCTAATATCACTTAGTGTTTCCCAAGTTAATTGAGCACTTTGAATTAATTCCTTGGCCTCTTCACACCATGGCGAATCGGGATTAGCCAGGATTGATCCATTAATCCCATACATAATAATGGTATCAATATTTGCCATGAAATACAATGGCAAAGCTCGTTTTACACCTCTTGGATGATTACAGCTATGCCCATCTGTCTCAATATCCGCTTCTTTTTTTGTTATCGGAAACTTTCCATGGCATGAGGCAACAAGATTATCATAGCACACAGAATGAGGCAATTGGGCTAAATCAGGATTCTGCTCATAAGAAAATTGAACACTTAGTTTTATATTTTTCTTTAGCATAGGAAACTCATCTCTCTGATAATAGAGAGTTTCCCTATCATCAGCAGTCTGAGGTATGATATGCTCAAGCGTGGTATCTCCTTCGCCAGTCAATCGACGCATGCAATAGCAACAATAATGATTCTGGTTGTTGAGTAACACTTGGGTCATCTGCTTATAATAGCTATTAGCTTTATTAGGCAGTTTTTTAAAACTGTCATTATAATCCACAGGATACCTTTGCTCATCTTCAATCCATATCTCATGAAGATAAGCTTCAGTTATTTTATTCCCAGCCTCGCGATCTGATTCCTTATTTATATATTGCATGCTTACAGCTCCCTTTCTTTTGCTTCAACCATCTTTTCTACCTCATTACGATTTTTTGCAAACTTATCAAGAATTCTTTTCATGATGTTCTCAGCCTGCGCAATTTTATTGCGCTTTTTCATATAGGCACATAGATTCACCATGTAGTCAAGTTCTACATTCTTAGACTCAACTCCCATAACGTCTTCTATACCTGTATTATAGTCAATGCCATAAATATCATGAGTTACTTCAGGTTTAGTGTCGTCTGAAACCATATGTAGTATTACATTTGGTTTACCTTCAGTCTCTACTCCTGTCAACACCAATGGTGAATGTGTAGAAACAATAAACTGAATGTGTGTGAAAGTCTTTGTCAGCCTTTCCAATACTGTTTGTTCCAATTCTGGATGCAGATGCAAATCAATTTCATCTATGATTGCAACACCCGTAATGTCTGTACTTGTTCCGTTGCTTAGCAGAAATGAACGATAGGCTAAATCCAATGCAATATAAAACAATCGCTTATATCCTGCAGGCAAAACTGAGAAAGCATACCGTTCCCTATCAGGAGTAACAATATTTACTTCTGTCCTGTTGTGGATACCTAATTCCAACGATGCCACTTCCATATTGTTACCATCTCCCTCAGAAAACAGTTGTAAACAAGTTGATATTTTACTTATCTCATTATTACATTCTTCTAATTCTTTTTTGCTTGCTTCTATAAAGGCGTTATACTTCTCTTTTTCTATTTTACCAGCCTTGTATCTATCCTCTATAAGTCTTATCTCCCTTGGAATAACCTCTTGACGGCTCAACTTATTTCTCAGTCTCTCTAACCATATATTGGTAAACCCTTTCTCTGAATTCCAATCGGTATATCCCAGCTCTGGAAAACTATTCTTCAAATGAAAATCACGCTTTGTTTCCTCTTTCCTGTTGCGTTGGTTAAAAAGAGTATAATGTGGAAAGCCGTCAGAATAATAAGCCAACAGCGGTAATTGGGGCGAAGGACAGGTATTCTTGCTCCATTTGTATAGTTCCAAGAACTCCTTTCTGTATCCCGACTTTCTCAAAGACATCTTTGGAGCAACTCCTGTCATATCCCAATCTAAAGGAAAATGCTCTCCGAATATTGCATCAGCATGAATGTTTATTTCATATTCAATCGGTTTGGCTCCTTCATAGTTACAATCTAACACAGAGAAACCTTCTACAGTAGGATATGGATTATTAAGTCTGAAAGTTTTAACGTCAATAACTTTCGCTTTCTTCCCTTTCCCTGTTTTCTCTTTTATTTCTTCGGAATACATCAAAAAACTCAATGCCTTATGAATGGCATGTATCAATGTAGACTTGCCCGAACCATTCTTACCGAATAGCACGGTTACACCGGGTGCAAACTCAATGGTGTAGTCGCGAAAGCAACGGAAGTTGCTGATATGTAATTTCTTTAGATACATTGTATGTCGTCTTTTAATATCTTACATCTATGTTCACTGTTAAAGTTTTGTTGCCCTCCTTTAGCGTGCGGAGGTTCTTCTGCAGTTCCTCACGATGGGTGAAGCCGAAGCTGTAGCCGAAGATTACGATGTTGTGAGGAGAGAACGGCTCACCGTTATACTTATCCATTAGGGCTGCAATGCTACTCTCGTCAAAATCACGGTCAGAATTGATCATATAGATATGGTCTCCTTTCCAGTAAGCTTTGTATTTACCCAGCATCACTTCCTCTGCATCATCGGTCAGACCATAACCATCTGCCACGAGCCATGTGCGGAGTACGGTCTCTAAGCCAAAGTCCTTTACTTCCAATGTGGTCAGAAGGTTATTAGATGGGTCAAAACGCTCCATTTGCAACAAAGCATCTTCCTTGGGTTCTTCCAAAGTGTAATGCTTGAAGCCAAGGTCGCCAGCAAAGAGCGGATTGTCTGTCTTAATTTTCTTGGCGGCTCGCTTGATGCGCTCCATGCCGACCTCGTCGATGGTCTTATACCCAGCTTTAGCAGCCTCGCTGTCTGGCTTGCATGGTTCTTGAATTTGGACGAGAATATACTTGCGATTACCGCCATCTTCTGAGTCCTTTTGCATTACAGCATGAGCTGTTGTAGAGCTACCACCAAAGAAGTCGACAACGATACACTCCTTAGGTGCAGCTATCTCCAATACTCCCTTTATAAGGTTTATTGGTTTTGGCGTATCAAACACTTGCTTGCCTTCAAATAGTTCTTTTATCTCAGATGCTGCTTGCCTTGTTGAACCATATTTTTTATTCTCCCATAAATTCTCTGGTGTACGACCACATTGTTCACAAAGATATATTTTTCGGATTATTCCTGAATTATCATCTTTGAATTTAATTTCTCCTGTGGAAATTTTCTCTTTTAGCTTATCTTCAGACCATCTCCAACCATTATTGGGGGCTTTTATAATCGTACCATTGGGAGCCTTTATGTTATAACACAACGTTTTTCGATATGATGGGCTTCTAACATCACCACTTCTCCACAATCCTTTTGGGTCACCATCTGGGTTTGAATAATTCTTATTATTCTCTTCAGTTCTATCAGTATGAAAATTATGAATTTTGTCAAAATCCTTACAGTAGCACAACATATAATTGTAATGTCGAGAGAAATGAGGTTCGTCATTTTTACTTTGTTGTGTATGTTTCCAAATGATATCAGCAATAAAGCATTCCTCTCCAAACACCTCATCACAAAGCCTCTTCAAATTTGCCTGCTCATTATCATCAATTGAAATAAAAATCACGCCATCGTCAGTCAGCAAATCGCGTGCGAACGACAGACGAGGCAACATGAAGGTAAGCCAAGCCGCATGGCTGGCACTTCCACGACGAGTCATAGAGAGAATACGCTCTGCACGTTCAGGAGTTACGTCCAAGCGTTTGGCAAGTTCCTCTGCTGTGAAGTTGAACTTGTCATTATACACAAAGCCATCAGAGCCAGTATTGTATGGCGGGTCGATATAAATCACCTTTACTTTGCCACTATACGACTTTACAAGATGCTGAAGTGCATCCAGATTATCACCACTGATATATACATTCTGGCTATCCTTGTTCTCTGGCTTAGCATTATGCTCCTCGTCTGGACGAATGAGCGTAGTGGTGTCCATGTTGGTAAGCATACGAGCGTAGTTCTTGCCCAGCCAGTTGAAACCGCTTGTCTCGTCGGTAATGGTAGTTCCTCCTGGCAATGAAGCCTTGAAAGCCTCTATGTCAAATTCGCCGTCAGCATGGAAGCATTGAGGAAAGTACTTCTTCAGCGCATCCATTTCTTTCTGTCCCGCTACTGCATCAGCGTTGTGATTCATTATATCTTTTATCATATTCAAGTCTTCTTATTATTAATCATTCTCCTTACGTTCCTTGTATGCCGTAATCTTCAGGTTGAGCACCCAATTATAGACAAAGCGGCAGCAGCCGAAAGTCTTTGCAAGTAAAGCCTTCTGCTCATCTGACGGATAAATTCTATATCTGTAGGTACGTAACATATGGCAAAGGTAACGATTTAAAATGAGACCATGATACAGCAATATTACATTTCAAAGAACCACTTGAAATCTGCTTAGAACGACCAACCTAAGCCGATATATGGAAAGAAGGCTGCCTTTTTGAGCCCATACTTGTCTCCGAAATTGAAGGACGGCGATACGCCAACACGAAACATAAATCCGTTGGGGCGCTGATAGCGGTAGCCGATATCGCCGAAGAAGAAATAACCGAATAGAGTTTTTGATGAAGTGTAAAAATCAATTTTAGGGAAAGTTTCGTCTGTATTCTCCCCACCTGGATACCCCCCTGTATCTTTTACGTATGTTTCCTTTACTTGATATACACCAAGACTCGCACCGAAACCCAGCTCCAATTTGCTATTCTTCTTTCCGAGCAGATAGTTTAGCTCCAATGGGACACCAACACCATTGATTTTCTGGTCGAACAAACCTGAATTGTTTCCATAGCCATAGCCAATGCCTACGCGGTAGCCTAAACCTGAGTTTCCATCAAATCTACTGTCGTAGTTGACGCCCACAACATTTTGGGCACCAAGTAATTCTACAGACAGATTACGTGTCTTCTGTTGTGCCATTACTGCCGAAAAATAGCATAATGCAAATAATGATAATAAAACCTTTTTCATATAGTGTTATGATTAAATTATATACAAAGACAAGTTGCCCGAAAACTTGTTATTATGCTGCAAAAGTACAATCATTCGTTTTTATACACAACGTCTCCTTATGCGAAACGGCAAAAATGTGTGGCGGAGCAGTAATAAGTAGGTATTCAAAATTAGTTTATATAATCATGTTCAGAATTAGTCGATATGCCTTGGCGCATTCTTTCGCCCAGAAACATAGGTTTCATCGGTCACGTAGCCCGCTACGCTCCCTCTTCAACCTATGTTTCTGAACGAAATACTGCACCAATTCATATCAACTAATTTTGAACACCTACTTATATCTGAACACGTCCAACCCTAAATTATACCTTTCGTTATATCATTATATATGATTTAAGTGTTAACTTTACACCGTTGAATAAAGAAACGACAAAGCATGAAAATTATCATTGCCGGAGCTGGTGCTGTGGGCACCCACTTAGCCAAACTCCTGTCACGCGAAAATCACGATATAACGCTTATCGATGAATCGGCTGAAAAATTAGAGGACATATCCTCTAACTTCGACATACTAACGCTGACCAACCGCCCTACGTCTATCTCTGCCCTTAAAGAGGCCGAAGTGGGCACAGCCGACCTTTTCATCGGTGTTACGCCCGATGAAGCACATAACATGACAGCTTGCATGTTGGCCTACAAGTTAGGAGCAAAAAAGACCGTGGCACGTGTTGATAACTATGAATACACACTGCCTCAACACCGCGACTTTTTCAAGACTGTAGGCATTGGGTCAATTATCTATCCCGAAATGTTGGCTGGACAAGAAATCCTTCACAACATCAAACGCAGTTGGATACGACAATGGTGGGAAGTGCAAAATGGTGCACTCATTCTCTTAGGAGTAAAGGTGCGTAGCAATGCACAAATTCTTGACCAACCTCTAAAAGACCTTTGCGGCCCCGACTCGCCTTATCACATTGTAGCCGTTAAACGTGGAGACGTCACCGTCATTCCTCATGGTGCGGACTGCCTACATGCGCTCGATGTGGTCTATTTTATGACTACGCCTAAATACGTTAACTACATACGCGACATCGCAGGTAAGGAAGAATATCCCGATGTATCAAACGTATTCATTATGGGAGGTGGAAGTTCGGCCGTTCACTTAGCGAATGCCATGCCAGACTACATGCATGCCAAGATTATTGAAAGCGACGGACGACGCGCCGAAAGACTCAACGAAGTAGTGACCAACCGACATGCCATGATTATTCATGGCGACGGACGTGACCTCGCACTGCTTGAAGAAGAGGGCATACGCAAGGCACAGGCTTTTTGTGCACTAACCGAAAACTCTGAAACGAACATTCTCGCCTGCTTGGCTGCCAAACGTCTCGGTGTGCGCAAAACAGTAGCAATGGTCGAAAACACTGACTACATCGGCATGGCCGAAAGCCTCGACATTGGCACCATCATCAACAAGAAGACCTTTGCCGCCAGTCACATCTACCAAATGATGCTAAAGGCTGACATCACCTCTGTAAAGAGTCTGACCGTGGCAAATGCCGACGTGGCGGAATTTAGCGTACCAGCTGATGCCAAAATCATTCATAAAGCAGTGAAAGATCTGGATTTGCCTTCCAACATCACCTTAGGTGGCCTTGTCCGCAACGGTGTAGGTCAACTCATCAATGGCTCTACCCACATTCTTCCTGGCGATACAGTCGTTGCCTTCTGCCTCAGCGGGGGGATTAAAAAGTTAGAGAAGTTCTTTAAAGAATCCAACAGATTGTTCGGATTAAACTAAGAGCTTAGAAGGGGGAGGGGAAGAATAGGTTAAGAGGTTAGGGGTAAAAAAAAGTTAGTTTTGAAAACTAAACCAATAAACCCACTAAACTCATTAAACCATTAAACTCATTAAACTAATAAACTCATTAAACTCAAAAATATGGACATTGTAGAACGCTTCCTTAAATACGTTAGCTTCGACACACAAAGTGCTGAAGACCAAGATACGACGCCAAGTACAGCCAAACAACTTAAATTGGCTGAATACCTACGTGACGAACTCACAAGCATCGGTATGACAGAAGTTGAAATGGACGAGAACGGTTACGTTTATGCCACACTCCCTGCCAATACTGACAAAGAAGTACCAACAATTGGTTTCATCTCACACATGGATACCAGCCCCGACTGCTCAGGTGCTAACATTCACCCCCGTATTGTTGAACATTACGACGGAGGCGACATCGTACTTGATGCCGAAGCAGGCCTAATAACTTCACCCAAAAAGTTTCCCGAACTACTTGACCACGTAGGAGAAGACATTATCGTGACCGACGGCCACACGCTCTTGGGCGCAGATGACAAAGCTGGCATTGCTGAAATCGTACAAGCCATGGTACACCTCATCGAACACCCCGAGATCAAGCACGGTCGCGTCCGTGTAGGATTTAATCCTGACGAAGAGATTGGCCTGGGCGCACATAAGTTTGACGTTAAGAAGTTTGACTGTGCTTGGGGCTACACCATGGACGGTGGCGAACTGGGTGAGTTGGAATACGAAAACTTTAACGCTGCCAGTGCAAAGATTGAAGTAAAGGGCGTAAGCGTTCACCCGGGTTATGCAAAAGGGAAAATGATCAACGCAGCACGCGTTGCAGCTGAATTTGCAGCTCAAATGCCTGTAACAGAAACGCCTGAACAGACCATTGAGTTTGAAGGCTTCTACCACCTTTTAGGAATTGAAGGCAACGTTGAGCACGCTACTCTTTCATACATTATTCGCGACCACGACCGCAAACGCTTTGAAAAGCGCAAAGCTTTTGTACAAAAGGCTGCAGAATGGATGAACGAACGCTATGGTGAGGGAGTCGTAACCGCTACTATCAACGACCAATACTACAACATGCGCGAAAAGATTGAACCCGTGCCTCACGTTGTTGACATTGTAATTGAAGCCATGAAGCAATGCAACATTCCGTCTAAAGTTCGCGCCATTCGTGGTGGTACTGATGGAGCACAACTTTCTTTCATGGGACTCCCCTGCCCCAACATCTTTGCTGGAGGACTCAATTTCCATGGCCCACACGAATTCTTACCCATTACTTCACTCAAGAAAGCCTCTGAATTGGTAGTCAAAATTATTGAACTTACAGCTCAACGAGGCTAAAGAACTTTTCCACATATTTATCGAAGATATGCGCGCCACAAACGCGCCTACGTAATGCATGATTTTTCAGCACACGCTACGTAGGCACGTTTGTGGCGCGCATTTTATCTAAGTCAACTTAAATAAAAATCCATAACCTTACATATATGTCATAAAATGTTCGTAATTTAGCTTGCTAATTTGGTGTATTGTACGCAATAGTTTAATTACACACAATACCCTATCAACATATAGCGGCTGAAGCACACGTTGTAACGGCCGTCCCTACTATTCTATTTTTACATCAAGTGTAACTTCTCCGCACACGTGAGAAAGTTGCCCTTACTACTCTTAGCAAATAAAAAAATGATATATCAGCATGAACTACAAATGGAACTACGAAGCTCCCACGCCTACAGAAGCAGCGGCGCAGGCAGCTTTGGCACGCGAGGTGGGCATTCACCCTGCCTTAGGCAAGTTGTTGTTCGATCGCGGCATTACCACCGCACAACAGGCGCGACACTTTTTCCGCCCCCAGCTGACTGAACTGCACGATCCCTTCACGATGAACGACATGCAGGTAGCTGTCGACCGACTCAACCTTGCCATGGGACGCAAAGAGCGCATCATGGTATATGGCGACTACGACGTGGACGGCTGTACGGCAGTGGCTTTGGTATATAAATTCTTGCAACAATTCTACTCTAACATCGACTTTTACATTCCCGACCGTTACGAAGAGGGCTACGGCATCTCAAAGAAGGGCATCGACTTCGCTGCACAAACGGGCGTAGGACTGATTATCGTGTTAGACTGTGGCATTAAAGCCGTTGAAGAGATTGCTTACGCCAAAAGTTTAGGCATCGACTTCATTATTTGCGACCACCACGTGCCCGACGAAGTGCTACCTTGTGCCGTGGCTATTCTCAATCCTAAGCGATTAGACAATCACTACCCTGACGTCAACCTTTCGGGATGCGGAGTAGGCTTTAAGTTTATGCAAGCCTTTGCAGCCAGCAATGGCATTGAGTTTAACAAGCTCACTTCCCTACTCGACCTCTGCTCCGTGAGCATCGCCTCCGACATCGTACCCATTATGGGCGAAAATCGCATCTTAGCCTATCACGGGCTACGTTGTTTGAATGCCAATCCCAGCATAGGGTTACAAGCCATTATCGAGGTGTGCGGACTTGCTGACCGCGAATTAACGATGAACGACATCATCTTTAAGATTGGACCACGCATCAATGCCTCTGGACGCATGCAAAATGGTAAAGAAGCAGTAGAACTCTTGGTAGAGAAAGATTACCAAATGGCGCTCGAACGTGCTGGAAAGATCAACCTTTATAACGAAGCACGCAAAGACCTTGACAAGCAAATGACGGAGGAGGCCGTTGAACAGGTGAAAGACTTACCTGGTCTTGACCAACGCCGCAGTATCGTTATCTATAACAAGGCATGGCATAAAGGAGTGATTGGCATCGTAGCTTCTCGCCTTACTGAACAATATTATCGTCCAGCCGTTGTACTTACGCTATCTGACGGCATGGCTACGGGTTCGGCACGCTCGGTGTCGGGATTTGACGTGTATAAGGCAGTACAAAGTTGTGAAGACTTACTCGAAAACTTTGGTGGACACACTTATGCTGCTGGACTTACATTGCCTGTTGAACACATTGATGAGTTTACACAACGTTTTGAACAATACGTGGCCGACCACATCTTAGACGAGCAAACGGAAGCCAGCCTTGACATTGATGCTATCTTAGACTTTAAGGATATTACCTTCCGCTTTTACCAACAATTGCGCAAGTTTGCCCCTTTTGGCCCAAGCAATTTAAAACCTATATTCTGTACCAAACGCGTCTACGACTACGGGACGAGCAAGGTCGTAGGACGCGGTCAGGAGCATATTAAGCTTGAACTGGTTGACAATAAGAGCAACAATGTAATGAATGGCATAGCCTTTGGCCAAAGTTCACAAGCTCGCTACATTAAGACGAAACGAGCCTTCGACATCTGCTACACAATCGAAGAAAACACGCACAAACGTGGCGAAGTACAACTGCAGATTGACGATATTAGGCCCTGTAATGAATAGGGGGATAAAAATGGTCAGTTTCATGTTTTAAGGTTATTAGGTTATAAAGTTATTGAAGTTTCGGATTTAGCAAGGACGGGCTGAATCATCGTGCAAGGCGAATGCAATCAAGCTTGCTTGAATTGCTGAGCCGCAGCCGATGATGCGCCCTGAAAGGGCAATAGCACATAGCCCAGGGCAAGCGAAGCGACACCCTGGGGTTCCCGC
>ENA-UEQW01000133-UEQW01000133.1-human-gut-metagenome-genome-assembly--contig:-NODE-133-length-70033-cov-12.375550_pt1:5000-70033 | contig 70033 bp, 46 predicted proteins | sample MGYA00242947_ERZ507947 | MGnify/ENA primary metagenome ERZ507947 (study PRJEB26167, sample SAMN06115421) | human gut metagenome | host: Homo sapiens | place: China:Guizhou | collected... | reverse complement strand
GGCGGCGGTTTTACGAAGGACTGTGCCGAAGTGAAACACGAAATCCGCCTCGGCAAACCGAAACTGACCGACAGCGGGCTTACCCGCTACGTATGGATTCGCGCTTTTAACGAACTCTTCGATTTATAAAAGTAAGCAAATACAATGCCGCTGAAAGGCATATCAAGCTACGGCTTAGCCGATGAACCATCTTTCGATTCGTGATATTTTCCGAACGTTATTTTATTGCTGTTTTCTGTCAAATAGCGGCAAAGAAGTGGTAAATTCAATCAATTTTCCTTCGCGTAGAAAAAATCGCAAAGCCGACCTTGTTACCTGTTTCGAAAGCCGCACGGCTACGCCGCCGCTCGTTTCAGCGCGCGTATTCAGAGGAATTTTCTGCCCGATCGGGTACGGTTCGGAAGGCTTTAAAAGAAGCGCGTCGCCCGCCGCATACAGATTTTCCGCGGAAAAAACGCCGTTTTCGGTGTAAAAAAGGCTTAAAACTCCGTTTTTTATCAAAACGTCGGTCAGTTTTCCGCAATACGTGCCCGCCGTGGAATACACGGGCTTGCCGAGAATCAGGCGTTGCGTGCCTTTCGGCGAGCACGGTCGATTCGATTCGGGCACTACGCGCCACGCGGAAATTTTCGAAGCCGCAAACGGCAAATACAGTTCCGCTTCGCCGCCCATTTTCACAATCAGGTGACTGATTTTGCCTCCCGTAGCCGAAAACGTAACTCTCCCCCAAAAGGCAACAGCGCTCCGTCGGAAGAAATTACGGGTTTATTCATCAGTTGACTGAGTTTCAGTTTCGGAAGCTCGCCCAAACGGTATTCGGCGCGCCGAGGTTGTTGTTCTTCTGCGGCGTTGTCGAGGAAAATATTTTCATCGGAAGCAGAAGCGGGAGCCGTAGCGACGGCAGTATCGCTTATAGTACGCACGCGCGCGAGCGACGGCGCAAAATCGGTAATTTGCATAATAAAGCCTTCATTTCTTGATTTTAAAAGCATTATACCATAAATTTTTCGTTGAAAAAGAGGAATAAAAAAATTTTTTTTGCCGTTTTTTGCAGAAGGGATATAAATCGCTTGCCATAAATAAAAAATTTTTCTAAAATAATATTTTTACGTTTGAGAAACGGGCGGCTTAGGTAATTTAAGGTAAGGATATTGGATATAAAAATTATGAGTGTGTTTAAAAAGTCAAAATGGATATGGATTAGTAATGAATTGAATAAAGATGAATACGGAGAGTTTTTTACTTCTTTCTATTGTGAAGGCTCGAATGCCGAATGTCGTATATCGTGTGACGGGGACTATACGATGTTTGTTAACGGTAATATGGTGGAAAGTAATCAGTATGGAGATTTTGAACATTATAAGATATTCGATGAAATTGACATAAGTAAATATATAAAGCGAGGGAAAAATACTTTAGCTGTTTTGGTGTGGCATTTCGGAGAGGATTTTCAACGTTATAAAACGGCTCGGGCAGGAGTTATATTTGAAATTACTTCACAAGAGAAATTATTGCTTTGCAGTGACGAGCACGTTCGTGCAAGAAGGAGCCGAACGTACGCTTGCGGAAGATGTAAAAAAATTACAAATCAACTCGGATTTAGTTTTTTATATGACGCGACGAAAGAGGACTGGTGGGAGTATAACGGATTCTCTGACGGAGGTTTTGCTGTTGCGGTCAACAAAAATTGTTCTTTTTATTTGCGACCTGATAGTAAGCTTCAACGAAATGAAGAGAAATTGTCGCGAGTAATAAAAAACGATGGCAATTATTATCTTGTCGATCTCGGAGAAGAAAGTGTCGGGTTGCCGTCTTTTGAATTAATTTCTTCTACCGTACAGAAAATCACCGTCTTTTGGGGCGAAGATTTGAGCAACGGTCACGTACGGGGAATAATCAATGATAGAAATTTTAGTTATGAATACGTTGCAAAAGCAGGTAAGAATAAATTTACGAACTATATGTTACGTTTGGGGTGTCGCTATCTCGAATTGTATTCCGAAAACCAAATCGAGTTGCTGTATCTGGGGATTATACCTCAAACATATCCGGTAAAGAGGAAAACGTTCAGGATAAAAGGCGCTGTCGAACAGAAAATCTATGATATATGCGTCAATACTTTACAATTGTCAATGATGGAACATTACGTTGATACACCGTGGAGGGAGCAGTGCTTATATGTTTTTGACTCAAGGAATCAGATGTTATGTGGGTATTATGCTTTTGAAGGCGGCAACACTGAGTATGCGAGAAGCAATTTAATATTGCTTTCAAAAGATAAACGAAGCGACGGATTACTTTCGATTTGTTCGCCCTGCGGCATAGATTTAACAATTCCTTCCTTTTCGCTTTATTATTTTATAGCGGTCGGGGAATACTTGAAGTACACAAAAGATGCTACTTTAATTGATGAGATTTACACAAAATTAATTTCGTTGACAGAGACGTTTGTCGGTAACATGCATAACGGATTGGTGTATAAATTTATCGGTAAGAATCATTGGAATTTTTATGATTGGTCGGAATATCTTGAGGGAAAACTTTTTGCGGATGAAGAATATAAACCGGACTTGATTATTAACTGTTTATTTGTTATCGCGCTTAATAACTTACGGGATATTTTACTTGCTATCGGAAAAGAATTTACATACGAAAAAATATTGAAAGAAGTCAAAAAATCTATCGAAAAGGCATTCTATAACAAAGACAAAAAAGCGTACTCCTTAACTATTGGAGGCTCGGACTTTACGGCTTTAGGGAATTCTCTGGCAATAATAGCCGGGATTGCAAATAACCCGCAAGAATTGTGTGAATTGATAGCATCCGGAAATTTCGGTGAACCTTCATTAAGTATGAAGTGTTTTAAGTATGACGCATTGCTGATAACGGATTCCGCGAAATGGACGCCGTATATTCTTGATGAAATTAAGCGCGATTATACCGTAATGTTAGATTGCGGTGCAACAAGTGTGTGGGAAACCATTGACGGTGCAGCAGCTTTTGACGGAGCGGGAAGTCTTTGTCATGGGTGGAGTGCTATGCCGGCATATTATTACCATATTCTATATAAAAAATAAAAGTTATTAAAGTGGAAGATATGAAATGATGACTAAATGTTTTGTGAAACAGTGTTTCGTTGTAATAGCGAGGAACGTATTTGGCTTGCCAAATACCGACTTAATAAGTCGCCTCGTCAGGGAAAAGATTTCCCTAAGACCCTTTTGAAAATAACGAACGAAAAAACATAAAATCAGTTTACAAAACGGAGAATTTTGCGACATTGAATCAAAAGGATAAAAACAAACAATCACGCATTGCCGAAATAATGTAATTGCTCGACGGGATAAAAAACCGAACAATGGAGTACGACGATCGGCTCGTCAGGCAAATAATGATAGTCAAATATCTTCGCTAATCGAAATAATAGTTTTTTCAAAAACTTTGACAAAAACACTTTCTGTAATTGGAAAATATCAATCAATGCGAGAGTTTACAATTGGTGTAGGGTGTGATTGGGGGCAATATACAGAGTATAATTTTTCTAATACGGAGCCAAAATTTGAGGAAATGACCACCATAGGCTCACCTGCTAATAGGGCTGCTAAATTGCAATCCGAATGTGGCGATGGAAAAGTTCTTATATCAAAGGCTTTGTATGATATAATGCCGAGAGATTTTGCTGGAATATTTTTTGGTAATGGACAGCTATCCGCTAAACTGGCTTTAAAGTATTCGGATTTGACGGTATATGAAGCAAAAATAGAAGAATTATATAATCTAACAGGTTCCAGTTATGGTGATAGAGAATTACGTCGGATAGAAAAAGCTAAAATCCATGCTAATGAAACTAATCTATCAGAGGAGAATTTTTCAGAAGCAAAAGCAAAACTCGATTATTTGCAGTTAAGTCTAAAAAATTCAAAGTGGATTGATAATGCTGTCATACTTTTTTCAGACATCAGAGGGTTTACAAATAAGGTAGATCATACAGATTTAGAGAAAATTAAACAATTAACACAAGATGTCATTATTCAAATGAATAAAGCAGTGATGAAAGAGTCTGGTATACACGTTCAGTTTCAAGGGGATAGGGAATCTGCTATTTTGCTATCTCAGGTGAACAAAAAAGATACCTGCGCGAAAAAGCCTGATTTTATCAGGCTTTTTTGCTATCGAAATCACGAAAATTTCAGAGCGTTTTTTGTAGATGCTTTAAGTTCTCTTTCGGCGAAACGTTTGAACTTACGGACAGCGGAAGGTATTCCGTAAAGGCAATCAACCGTTTCGGTTGGTCGGAGCCGTTTTCCGTCATTATATCTCGCAATGCGCCCGTAATTAAAGCGGATAAAAATACAGATGATAAAAGACTTGATATTTCGATCGGCGAAAGCGAAGATAATCTCGGCTCGATTCAATCGATAGAGATTTATAAGTCGACCGACGGACGGGGAAGATTGCGCCCACGCTCGTTATAACCGGTGTTGAAAACGACGGGCAGACTTCGGGCGGAGTTACGCTTTCGGAACTCTTGGAAGAATCGACCGTAACGGTTAAACTGAACGACGAAACTATCAAATACGAAATAGGCGAAACCTTGGCGAAAGTCGGCAAATATACCGTAACCGTTACCGACGAATGCGGAAATGAAAGCGTTTATGAATTCGAAATCATAAAGGCTAAAAAGCCCGTAAACGTCGGATTGATTATTGCTTTCGTCACAAGGGCATAGTGTTTGTTTTATCTGACAGGTGGCAGGTGTCTCTATGGAAGGAGAATGTGAACCACCCATTTTAACTATCAAAAGCAGAAGGAAAAGTTTGTGGACTGTTATTTGATTTTTACAAATCGAGAGTTTTAGTGTTGGTGAGTTTTTAGATGTATCAACAATATATTAGCTTTTTTACTTTCTATATTGCCCCGGTGTTACTCCGAATTTATTTTTAAACACTATGTTGAACTGCGCCAGGTTGGAGTATCCTATGGCGTTGGCAATCGCTATTGTGCTAAGATCTGTGTTGTCAAGCAGGTTTTGTGCATACAGTAATCTGTTTGCAAGTAAGTAGTCGTGCGGCGTTGTGCCGAAGTGTTGCTTAAACATTCGGCTTAACTGCATGCGAGAGTAGTTTAATTTGTGGCAAAGGTCTGTTACGGTACAGGTGAAAAAGTCCTCGCTATGTTTCATTTCATTAAGAGTTTGTATCCACAAAGGTTCGTTTGGGTTGTCTTCCGATTGTAATTTGATAATAATAAATTGCAAAAAGTCCATTACCAGAGAGACGATTATGTCGTTGGATTTTTCGTATTGCTCCAGCGGGATAAGGTTTAACGTGTGCAGAGTCCTGTCGATTGTCGAAAATATTTCGGAGGGCAGAGTGTATATTTGGTTGTTGTCGTACAACTTATCCACGGTCTGGGCGGATAGGGGAGCGAGCAGTTGCAATACGGTAGGCAGCGCAACGGTAAAATTGACGTAGCGAATGTTGTTGTCGTCGCATGCCAGACTGTGCACGTCCTTTGTAGTGCAGTAAAACATCGTACCGGGTGGACAAGCAAATGTTTCGCCGTTGAGGTGGTTGTGGATTGTGCCGCTCATAACAACGGAAAACTCCCAATAGTCCTCGTGGCTGTGCATAGCGCGGAAGTCGGCCTGGTTGATCCAGAACTGCGCCGTCACATTGCTTTTGTCGCGTAAAAGAACTTTTACGTTTTCTATAAAGTATTTTTTTATCATAGTTGCGTTGTCCTCTGTCACAGTTGCGTCCGTTCTGGTTCCGGACAAACCATGCGGCAATTCGGTTACATTACAATTATGCAGCCAAAAGCCCGAAAAGTCAACTGTTTTGAGTGGAAATGTTACAAAACAATATAAATATGCGACGAAACACTATTGAATTGCACAGCGGGAAATGGTATAATGTTTAAAAAAAGGAGCCGTGTACGCCGTAATTGAGGCAGTCGGGTTTTATGACATATTTGAATATGAGATCTGAGATTTCACAAATCGACAATTTTCAATATATTGCCGCAAGTAAGGATTTTAACACTCGGCAAAAACATGTCAACGCGCCTTTGTTCCGCAAGCAGTTCCGGTGCGACGGTCTGCCGGAACAAGCCATATTGCGTGTTGCGTGCGTAGGGTTGTATCTGCTGTACGTAAACGGTACGGAGATTACCAAGGGGTACCTTGCTCCGTACATAAGCAACTGCAACGACACGGTTTATTATGACGAATACGATATAACTCCATTATTACTTGCAGATGCCGATAATGTGGTGTGCGTGATACTGGGCAACGGTTTTGCCAATGCTATCGATTTTGACATATGGCAGTTCGAGTCCTCGCCGTTCCGTCGCGCTCCGTGTTTTGCGCTTACGCTGACGTACAACGGCAAGCAGATTCTGCAAACCGATATATCGTTTGAATTATACGATTCGGCAATCATGTTTGATGACATACGCGCAGGCGAACGATACGACGCGCGTTTGCGTCGCACCGAGTTGTTTGCTCCGTCGAGCAAGGCATTGCCGGGTTGCAAAAAACCTATTATCGTCGAAACTCCGCACGGTGAACTCCGCAAGTGCAATGTCGAGCCGATACGTGAACAACGACGGTTTTCGGCTCAAAGAGTAATCTCGTCGCGTGACGGCTACATCTACGACTTCGGCGAGAACAATGCCGGAGTGGTGTGCTTGCGCGTAAATGGCGAGAGCGGACAAAAAATCACGTTTGACTTCGGCGAGGTGGTAATTGACGGCAAACTCAACAAAGATAACATTGTGTGTGATTTTGTTTGCGACGACTACAAATGGAATTATGTCCAACACGACGAATACATTTGTACCGACGGTTGGCAAACGTGGACTCCGTCTTTTACTTACCACGGATTCCGTTACGTTTATGTTACCGGTTTGACACCGGAACAAGCTACCATTGACGCACTGCAATGCATCGTATTGCATAGCGATGTCAAGCAAAGGGGAAACTTCCGTTGCAGCAACCAAACGCTCAATCGTATATATGACATTACTTTACGTAGCGACTTGTCTAATTTATTTTATTTACCGACCGACTGCCCGCAAAGAGAAAAGAATGGTTGGACGGCAGACGCGGCACTGTCTGCCGAGCAGTTTTTGTATAACTTCGATTGCGGAAAAACGCTTGCAGAATGGCTTGTAAACGTTTGCAAGGCGCAACGATCCGACGGCATGATGCCGGGTATTGTTCCTACTTGTGGTTGGGGATATCAGTGGGGCAACGGACCGGCATGGGACTGCGTAATTACGGAAATACCCTACCAACTGTGCCGTTTTTACGGTGATACGTCGGTTATTGAGAATGCTTTGCCGACAATATTGCGGTATTTCGATTTTATATCTACCGTTATAAACGCCGACGGACTTGTCGATTTCGGTTTGGGCGATTGGTGCGAAGCGGAGGCCGAGCAATGTCATGATTATTCCACGCCGGTGCAGTATACAAACGCGCTTACGTTGCTCGACATGGCAAACAAAACACTGCGTATGCTTGACGTTTTGCAAGGCGACTACATAACGCAAAGGGCAAAGATGGAGGAGGAGAAACAGCGTTTTACGCAATCCTTCCGCAATAACTACGTCAAGGCAGGTCGCATTACGGTGCAAACGCAAACGGCGCTTGCCATGGCAATTACAAGCGGCGTGTTGACCGCAGATGAAAAGAAGCAGGCGCATATCGACCTGGCAGGGTTGTTAAAAGCGCGTAACTATCGTTTTCGTGTAGGCGTCATCGGTGCAAAACACCTGTTCGACGCGTTGACAATGTTCGGAGATACCGACGTAGCGATTAGAACAATTGTCGGTCCCGATTATCCGTCATACGGATACATGCTTGCCAACGGCGCAACCACGCTGTGGGAATCGTTCTACAAATTGCGCGCAGACGGTGCGATGTGGCGTAGTAACGGGCAAAAGGTCGATTCGCTTAACCATCACTTTTGGGGCAGTGTGGTAAGTTGGTTTTACCGAGTTGTCGGCGGACTTGACGTCCGTTCGGTAAACGAAGTGCTCGTTACCGTACCCCAAACGCAACTCGTAACCAATGCTGAGATATCTTATACTTGCGGAGACAAACACATAACCGTCGTTTGGCAACGCAGCGAAGCAAAAGGCACGCTGACGATACACAACGTCGGCTTTGTCGGAAAAATAAGGGTACCTGAGGGAGAAATCCCTTTACAACAAGGCGACAACGAAGTTGCCTTCCAAACAAATAAAAATCAGGAGTGAATATTATGAAAAAAGTCAGAATTTTTTCGTTAGCAATGGTCTTACTGCTGGCATTTGCCTCATTTGCTGCATGCGGACCGGTTGTCGATCCCGATAACGGGCAAGAAGTCGACGAAACAAAAACCCAACTGTATGTGTACGTGGCTCAATGGGGCTTCGGCACCGAGTGGTTTAAGCAGGCCAAAACCGAATACGAGGAACTCAACAAGGATCGCGAATTCGAAAAAGGCAAAAAAGGTATACAAATCATACCGCAATATCGGCAGAGCAACCTGTCGGTTTCGGAAATCCGCGGAGATAAAATCAACGAAGTGTTTTTCCTCGAAGCCGTTCCGTATTACAGCTACTATACAGAAAAATTGTTTACCGATATCACAAGTTATATCATGGGCGAGAATCCGTACGAAACAGGCGCGTCCATCGAAAGCAAGATGACCGCTCAACAAAAAGACGGCTTGAAGATTGACGGCAAATACTATGCCGTGCCGGGTTATTCGGGAAGCTACGGCCTTATCTATAATGCCGAGTTGTTTGACCAATACCAATGGTATTTCAATGCCGCAGGAGAAATGATTTGCGAACAACGCGTTACAGACAAAGTTAAAGGAGCCGGCCCCAACGGCAATATTGGAGACTACGATGACGGTTTGCCGCAAACTTATAAACAATTCTTTAAGTTGTGCGATAAGATCGCCGCATATCAGGACTTTACGCCTGTCAGTTGGCCGGGTACTTATGCCGCGCAACATCTGGAAGGGTTGCTCGAAACTCTTGTTGCCGATTACGAGGGCGCGGAGAATATCTCACGTCGTATCAATTTTAGCGGTAGCGAGAATCTTGCCTCGTTTGACGCCGACGGCAAAGTCGGTATCGATGACGACGGAAAAGTCGTACTTGATTCTACGGCAACGACTATAAGTGCCAACAATGGTTACGATGTGTTCCGTCAGGCAGGTATTTACTACGGTCTGAGTTTTATCGAAAAGTTGATAAAGACAAGCAAATATTATAACGAAAAAACGGCTTTCGGCACATACAGCCAACGCGATGCGCAGGATGACTTTATCTATGCAGGCAAGGACGGCAAGGGCAGAATGATTCCTGCAATGATTGTAGACGGAGACTGGTGGCAAAGCGAAGCAAGCGACACGTTTGAAGATACCAAGAAGTACGGCACTAAGTACGAGCGCAATTTCAAGTACATGCCGCTGCCAAAGGCAACGGCGGAACAAATCGGCGAAAACGCCTGCAATATCGACTTTGATTTCGCTTACTCATTTGTCAGCGCAAACACCGTGAAAGACAAGGTATCGATTGCGGCGGACTTTATCCAGTTTTTGCATACCAACGAACAAATGGTGAAATTTACTAAAATTACGAATACGATCAAGGCGCTCAACTACACAATGAGTAACGACGATCTGGCAGAACTTACGCCGTATGGTAAATCGCTGTTCCAATACAAAAAGAGCGGAAAATCAGACACGATAATTCTTACGGGTTCCAATGCTAAATTCCTGAGTTATTTCGGTAAAATCAAGAAGCCTTATTCGGCGTCTTACACCGTCAATAATAAAACGCTGACATATTCTCCGGTGCAAGCCTTCCACGAGATACCCGACAATGCCAACGCAAAGAATTATTTCGAAAATATGTATGCCGAGTGGAAAAAAATCTGGAAATAACAATTCGTACAGGCGAAGGATAAAACTATGCCAAACAAATCAAAAAGCAAAATAGGGCAAACGGGTAATAAATGGGTATACGCATTGCTAATGGCGTTTCCCCTATTGCACTTTTGTGTGTTCTACGTGTATGTCAACGCAAACTCCATTGCAATGGCGTTTCAAAACGTTGACCCCGTAACAGGCGAAAGAGTATTGGTGTTTTCCAATTTTGCCGAGCAGTTTAAGTTTCTTGCCACGGGACCTGCGTTAAATATGTTGCGCGTGTCGTTGTTGGGCTACGTAGTCCACTTGGTGGTTGGATTGACCACGGGGGTATTGTTTGCATACTACGTGTACAAAAAGCGCGTAATGTCAGGCACGTTCCGCGTGCTGATGTTTTTGCCGTCCATCATACCGGCTATTGTTTTTGTAACAATCTACCGCTATTTTACCGACAACGCTTTTCCCGAGATAATTGCCGGGTTGTTTCATCTGAAGGATGTTCCGCAAGGTTTGTTTTCAAACAAGGAAACCAGGCTTGTCGTCATTATATTCTACGACATATTCGTATCTTTCGGTACGTCGGTACTTATGTATACTAACAAAATGGACTCCATCGAACCGTCGCTGACGGAAGCGGCAAGAATCGATGGCGCAACGCCGTTTGAGGAGTTCTGGTATGTCGTATTACCGATGACGTTTTCTACGATCAGCGTATTTTTGGTCACGGGTGTAGCAAGCATATTTATGAATCAGATGTTCCTGTTTTCATTCTATGGTTGGGCGCCCCCTGCGGATCTTGACACCTTCGGGTATTATTTCTTTCGTAAAACAAGCGAGGCAACGACCTACAACGATAAACAGGCATTGTGCGTTCTGTCGGCGTTGGGTCTTATTTTCAGTGCGATGGCAATACCTCTTACTTTTGGCGTAAGGTATTTGCTCAACAGATACGGACCTAAGGAGGACTGACAATGACAAAAAAAACCTGTGCAAAACGCGCTAAAACAAGTCCGTTCTTCGTGGCGCTGTTTGTTTTGTTGGCAATTTACTCGCTAATGCTTGTCGGTTTGCTCGTTTGGGCAATGATTTCATCATTAAAAGCGCCGCGCGACTTTCAGACCAACCCCGTGGGACTACCCGAAAAAATAGTCAATAACTTTGCTGCGGCAATCAAACTGTACAAGATACAGGTCGGCGGCATCAAGGGGCAACCGCTGTACGCTATGTTTCCGCAGATGCTGTACAACTCTGTCATGTATTCGGTAGGGTGTGCGCTCATTAACACGGCGGTAACATGCATAACGGCGTACTGTTGCGCTCGCTACAAGTATAACTTGTCCAGGATTGTGTATGTGGTGGTGCTTGTCACAATGACAATACCGATTGTTGGCTCGCTCCCTTCGCAGATACAGGTTGCTCAGGGTTTGCATATTTATAACACGATCTGGGGTATGTGGTTGCAAAGCGCGTCTTTTCTGGGGCTGTATTTTCTTGTGTTTTACGAGACGTTTGCTTCTTTGCCGAACTCTTTCTTCGAGGCGGCAAGACTCGACGGAGCAGGGGATCTGTCTCTATTGTTCCGTATAGCGTTGCCCCTTGCAGGAAACGTGTTTTTGACAATATTCCTGCTTAACTTCATCACTTACTGGAACGACTATCAAACGCCGTTGCTGTTCTTGAAGCCTATGCCGGTACTGTCGTACGGTTTGTATCTCATTACGCAGTCCAATGCCTATGTGCCGATGATTATGTCTGCGGCAACAGTGGTGTTGGTGCCTGTCATTGTAATCTTTATATTTGCCAACAAAAAGTTGATGGGGAATCTGACCGTCGGAGGAGTAAAGGGCTGATACCGACAACATGGCAAATGTTCGCAACGGAGATTTACTCCGCAGGCGACTTCGGCTACGACAAAATGTAGCAATTTATTCGGAGGGAATATGAAATTTACTACAACAAAAGCCAAGACAATCATAATTGTGCTTGCGTCGCTGTTGCTGTTTTGCACCATAGCTGCGGTACTGCCCGTTATTGCAGACGCGGGTACTCCCAAGTACATTTGGACGGGCGAAACGGTTGCTGACAAGTATTCGTACGGACAAACGTTTGCCGTACCCGAAAGACGACTTGACGGCGTACAAACCGACGTGTCCCACACATTAGTGTTTCCCGACGGCACTTCGTCCTATGCCGACGAAGTTATGTTAAAACACAGCGGCAAGTACAAACTTACCTACACGGCAAGCGTAGGCGGCAAGGTTTACAGTGAAACGCACGATTTTTCCGTCAATCATGTAACCTATTCGGTTAAAGACAAAAACTCTTCCGCTGTATATAAAACGCCGGACAATGTACGAGACAAGAACATTAAGGGTGTGGTGGTTTCGCTTGCGCAAAAGGATGAATTTGTGGTCAATCAAGCCATTTCCGTGAGTAACTTTACCGCCGACAATTACTTTGTAGAAGGCTTTGTAATCAACCAAACGGTGGGTATGGGCGCCTTTACGCGATTTATTGTTACGTTGACCGACTTCGAAAACCCCGATGTGTACATTAAGATTGTCGTTAACGAGCGTACTTCTCAAGACGAGAAGGGCGTTGCCTTTGCTGCAGCTTGCGGTAACGGGCAAAAACCCGTAGGTTTGGAAAATTACGTTCCGGGTACGATGGATAACATTACCACCGTACACAAAAACGATGGGTTTGGGCAGTGGATCAACATGCCGTTACGCGGACAGAATACAATTGTCGGTTCGGGGAAGTATACCTACGATATTTATAACGACGACTACCCGTTCCGTTTCAGTTATGATCCGACAACGCAACAGATTTGGCATGCAACCAATTTCAATGCTCCCGCCGACAAAAACTACAGCGATCCCAACCCGCATAAGGACAAAGTTCGTATAGAAAGTACGAATTTTAAAAAGATTGTTACCGACCTTGACGACTCTCGCTATTATGAGTCGCTGTGGAGCGGATTCAAGAGCGGTTATGTCAAGTTGTCGATTACTGCGGAAAACTATACATCCACCCATGCGCAATTTTGCATTACCAAGGTTGCCGGTGTGGATTTGTCAAACGACGGATTTGAAGTGACGGAACAACCGACGATCACCGTCGATACCGATTATGATGTGATGCCCGAAGCTGTTGTAGGGAAGAGTTATCCCGTACCGACTGCCACGGCGCACGACCTTTACAGCGACGATGTTGAAGTGAACGTTAACGTATGGTACAACTATGCAAGCAACGATAGGATATCGGTAAGTTTTGTTGACGGAAAGTTTATCGCTAAGTATGCGGGTTACTATGCGATCGTCTACACGGCAACCAATCGTAGCGGTATTACGGCGCAAAAAGTGCTGTGGGTACATGCCAAGACCGAGCCGAACCCGATAACAATCGATCTGTCGCCCGACAGAATAACTTCGTGCAAGGCGGGCGAATTTATTCAATATGCCGCGGCTACGATAAGCGGCGGCAACGGTAACGTGAGTTTGTCGGTATACGCCAAGAACGGTGACACGGTATTGCGGACCGACGGAGGTTTTCGTCCCGAAAAAACAGGTACATGGCAAATTGTGTACACGGCTGTCGACTACGTCGGCAACAGCAAAATCGTCGGTTACGATGTTACGGTAACGGCAAACGAGCTTCCGGTTTTAGTGGACAATATTACATTGCCACAGATGTTTATTTCCGAAGCGTCTTTCATTTTGCCTCAAGCGTACGCCAATAAATACGATCAGGACGGGGTGCACAAACTTCTTTGCGCCGTGCGTGTGGAGTATGACGGTAAGACGGAAACATACGACAGCGGCGAAAGTTTCATACCGAGGGGCGCAACCAACGGCGAAACAATCAAGGTGACATACCTCTGCGAAGGAATCGAATTGTTCAGTAAACAGGTACCGTGCGTTGTAATATACGAGAAAGGCTATCTTAAATATGAAAACTACTTTGTGGCGACGAACGCCACGGGAGATAAGTCCTCTGATAACGGTTATGTTTTGACGGCTGCAAGCGATGGTGTAATGAGCGTAACCTACGCAAACGCCATTGTCGCCGAGCAGTCAAACTTCGTGTTCCGTTGCTTTGGCGGCATATGTAACTATACGCAAGCGGTGGTAACCATTACCGATGCGGCAAACGCCGATAATGCCGTGCAGGCGGTGTTCAGACAAGTGGACGGTAAAGTATGGTTTTTTGTGGGCGGTAAGTCCTACCGCACCGATTACAGTTTTGTCGGTAAATCGTTTGATATTTCTCTCGGTTTCGAGAACGGCGCGTTTGTCTACGACGGTGCGGCGTTTGCACCCGTCGAGACGGTAATCGGAGATAAGTTTACCGGGTTCGACTCGGATAAGGTGTATTTATCTTTTGAACTGACAGATGCCAAGGAGGGTGATAAATTCTCCGTCATGTCGATTCGTAAATATAAGTTTGAAGGGCAGGACGAGGATCTTGTTCGCCCGTATATAGTTATAAACGGCGAAGTTGCCTCTATCGGCAAGCTTGGCGATGTTATTCACATGCCGTCGATAAGCGTCGGCGATGTGATTTGTCCTAATGTCAGTGTACTTATGCAAGTGTTTGCTCCGGACGGGACTTTTGTCAAGGATGTCAACGGTGTTGAACTGAACGGTTGCGACGCAGGCGTTGAGTATGACTTTATTGTGAAACAGTCGGGCGCTTACAAGGTACAATACTTCGTCAAAGAGGCTGAATTGTTTCTATACGTTGAGCCGTTTGACAACGAATGGTCGTACGAAATTGCCGTGTACGACTCTGTCGAGCCGACAATTACCGTTATTTCTTCCGTGCCTGCTACCGTCAAATCCGGAGAAAAGGTGCTTGTACCGAAGTTTACCGTGACCGACGACTTTACGGCAACCGATGATCTGGTGGTATTCGTGTATCTTACAACCCCCACCGGACAAAAACAACTTGTCAATAAAGAAGCCGTGGTGTGTAGTCAAAAGGGCATTTACAGTTTTACAATTACAGCAATTGACGAGGCCGGCAACATCGGAACGAAAATAATTTATTTCAGGGTGGTGTAACGCATGAAAAAAAGATTATTGCAAGTAATTGCTTTTGTATGTGTGACGTTTACGTCGTTTTTACAGTGCTCATGCGGCAAAAAAAACGATTCGGGCAATAACCTCGACGCCGAAAATATACGTGCCGAACATAAGGTAACCAACAGCTTGCACAAGGGTGTTGAAAACATTCCCGACACAGGTAAGCCGTTTATTGTGGACGGCGCGTCGGAGTATAAGATTGTGGCAAGCAATTACGGCAGCCATAAAAATGCCGTTGCCAAAGCTGCGGGATTCATTTCTTCTCACATTAACAGCGCTACAGGCGTTGCGTTGGAAGTAATTGACGGCGACAGTGATATTGAATGGAGTAGCTCCGCTAAATTGGTTGTTGTAGGCAGCGAAAAACTGCAACAAGCGGCAGGCTTTCGCAAAACGGCCGATGACATCGGGTTGGCAGGGTATCAAATACAAACGGTCGGCAACAGCGTGTTTGTCTGGGCTGACGGCGACAACGGTTACAATCTTGCCGCTCTTGCGTTGCTGCGCGTATTGGTTGGTTACGACTGTCTGGATCTTGACACTTATATCTACACCAAAGATGGCTCTTACCTGCCTGAGATGGATATCGTCGAACGTCCGGACTTCGACTATCGCGTAGACCAGACGTTATACACTGTGGCTGCGCCCAGAGCCTACTCTATGGGGTTCAATCAGGGTGAACCGTATATGACTGACGACCCGTGTCATACCACGTTTTACTTCTTGCCGCCCAAAGTTTACGAAAACGAAAACAAGGATTGGTTCAGTAATCAGCGTTGCAACTTCGTGGACGACCAGGATAACTACCTTGTGCATGCCGCGCAACTGTGTTACACGGCGCACGGCAAACCCGAGGAACTCAAAAAGATGCAGGAGTTGATCGCCGATCAGATAATGTATCTTACTCTCGAAAAGTATCCCGACAGAAACCTTGTTACCGTCGGACAACAGGACGAAGATGTCGTGTGCAATTGCGACAGTTGCATGGCTGTGGTGGATAAGTATGGATCAATTGCCGCGGCTATAATTCCGTTTATCAACGGCATCGACGACATTGTTCAGTCAAGATTGAAAGCGTATGCCGAAGAACACAACCAACCTGTTAAGGAAACAAACGTTTTGTTTCTTTCTTATCAATCCACGAGATTTGCGCCAAAGTTCGACGACAGTCTTAAATTTAACGACCACGTAGGCGTGCTGATTTGCAGTAGTAAAACACGCTACTCCTACACATTTTGGGATGATATCAACGTTGTCGATAAGGAACAAACGGAAAATTGGCAACCCTTCGGGAATGTGTACTATTTCTATTACGAAATCAACAGTAACAACTACTTTGTGCCGTGCAATACTTTCCGTGCCTGCGTGGAGAACTATCGATTCGCCAAGATTAACAACGGCAGATTAATGACAAGTATGGGTAACTGGAAAACGCCGTATACCTCAAGTTTTACGGCATTCAAGAGTTACTTGAACAGCAGACTGTGGTTCAACGTTAACTACGATTATGTAGACCTTGAAAAGACTTTTTTTGACAATTATTACGGCGACGGCGGCGTATACATGAAGAAATTTTTCGACGAAATGACGTCATACATGGACTACATGCGTGACAGCGGCAACGCCGACTTCAACGGCGTCGTAGTCAACGAGTTTACCTACACTGCAAAGTACTGGCCGATAAAAATGCTTCAACGTTGGAATAACTACTGCGATCTGGCGCTTAAAAAAATCGAAAAGACCAAGGCTCTTAACGACGGTACCTATGAAGCATTGCACGATCGCATATTGCTGGAAACGCTTTTTCCTCGGTATATCATTTGCAAGTATCATGCGGCGAAGTTCTCCGAGACGGAAATTGCATCTATGCGCAAGGCGTTCTATGATGATACGCAGTATTTTAATCTGACGCATGAAAGCCAATACGAAACCTTCGAATCGTTGTGGAAAGTATGGGGGTTAAAATGAAAAATAATTTACGCAAATATGCGCTGGCGGCATTGTTTGTGTGCCTGATTTGCTCGCTTGCTTTTGTCGCTTGCAAGAAAAATCCGGACTCGTCGACCGATAATCCGAGCAAACCGCCGATTGAAGAAGTAAAGGTGGAGCTCAGCGACAGCGTATTGACGATGGACATCAACGATACGGCAACGCTGACGGTGAGAGAGGGCGGCAGCGGAAATCTGAAGTGGAAAAGCAGTAATACCGCTGTAGCAACGGTTGACGATAACGGCACGGTCGCAGCAATCGCCGAAGGCACTGCCGAGATCGAAGTGACCACGGCAAACGGCAAGGCAACCTGCACAGTATTGGTTGTAAACAGTTACGTTGCGCCGGTGCTTACCGTCAGTACAGACGAGATAACTTTAACCATCGGCGACGACTATTTGTTGCTTCCAAAACTTATCTACAAGGGGCATGACTGTACAGCCGAAGCGCAATTCGGTTGTACCGTTGCCGACGGCGAAAAAGACAGTATCGTAACGGTTGTAAAAAATGCCGACGGTTTTCTGTTTACGGCGCAGACATATGGCGCGACGAAGTACGTTGTACACGTTGAGTATGCGGGCGTAGCGTTGAGTGCAGTCGTAAACGTGTCGGTGATTGATGCCGGTATAGTGTTTGACGTAGTGAATATTGCGCCGACGACCGATGGTTATTGTGCGCAACTCAGTACTTACGCAATCGGCGATTACGTGACGGCAATTACTCCCGTGGTAAATGTTATTGAAAAAGGACAAACGACAAACAATGCGGAAATATCATACACGACGGATAATGAACGGGTTGCAACTGTAGTTGACGGAAAAATTGTAGCTGTGGATGCCGGCACGACAAAGGTGCGCGGCACATATAAGGAAAGCGGTTTTATCATAAACGTAACCGTTGACAAGCCTGTTTTTGAAGTTGCCGCAACAAACGGTGTCGTTGAGGTCGGCAGGCTTGCCGACGTTGCTTTCGACATTCGTCTTGAGGGTAGTTTGGTTTCGGCGACGATCGGCAACGCACAAGTCGGAAAGTCTATTACCGACGGTATGCTTACGCTTGATCGCGACAAACTGGAGGCGATGCCCGTTGCAAACTATGGCGAACACGTAGCGTTGTTCATTGAGACTAACCTTGTCAAATACAGTACGGAAATCGAGTTATACACTCTTGTAGTCAAAAACAAACAGGACTATATGAGTATCGGCTCGCTTTCCAAGGCGGCGTGCAAGAATAACGACAAATTGTTTGGCGGATATTTTGTGTTCGGCGACAATATTACAGTCAACGGCGGTATGTCTGAGTTTATCGATCGTACTAAAACGGATTTCAACGGCAACGGCAGTCAGGGTTTTTGCGGTATTATAGACGGCAGAGGTTACGTTATCAGCGGACTTACCAAAACGACGGACAACGGTAACGCTTTCATTTCCGTTATGCACCGTGACGGTGTGTTGAAAAATCTCGGCTTCATACATTCAGGCTTTGAAACGGACAGCGGTTCTTTTCTTATTCACACCGGTGAAGGCACCGTTGAAAACGTATATGTACAGTACGACAAAATCAGCGGCGGAAGTTCCGAGGGCTACAGCGGAACGATCTTCAACGCAAATCTTACGTTGAACAAAACGGTTGTCGACGTTACAAGCGCGCAAATAAGCGGAAACGGCAACAAATTTTTGCTTATGACCGCAAATCGCGACGCAAATCTTAAAAACTTTATTTGCTTGTTCGGAAACAACTATACGTTGCAAGACGTTATAGACGGCAACGTGACGGTGGAAAACGGTCAGGATTTTACAAACGCCGACTACAAGGCGGCGTTTAACAAAAAAGTTTTCTTCGGGTTTATAGCGTTTAGGCAAAGCGAGTTTTTTGCAAGTATGTCGGAATGGAACGGTAATTTGTGGCGCGTTGACGTTGACGGCGGTAAAATTGACTTCGGAGTAAAAGAATATGTCGAGCCGGAATTCAGATATGAAACAATCAACGTGCAGGAAAGCGACCGTGTTCGTGCGGAACTCGATATAAATAACAACGGTACGCTGAACAACGGTAAGATTATCGACATCGATATTGCAAACATCATCGATACGAGTGATTACACGCTGGTGTCTGTTAACGGCAACGGTGCGGCGAGTAACAATGTTACCGCAGATCTGTTCGGCTATCTATACGGTAACCAAACCGTACAGCTCGTAGTCGACGCGGAGTATACAAGGTATACAATCAATTTGCCTATGTTGCTTATCAGCAAGGTTATCAGAACTGTGGACGACTATGCCGCGTGGGTTAAGATTGCTATAGCGTGCGAAAACAACGGTAAAACGGAGGGCAGTCACAATTACGGCGGATATTTCGAACTGGGCAATGACATTAAGAGTGAAAGCGGAAGTATTCCGATGGCTTACGCAGATCAGGACGCATGGGACGGCGCGGGTGGTTTCAGCGGTACGTTTGACGGTTGCGGATACGTAATAGATGGGCTTGAGGCAAGCGTTGCAAAAGATCACGCAACGTTTGTCGGCGAAATGAAACCTGATGCCGTACTGAAAAACATCGGCTTTACCAACGTGAAAATGAGCGGCGTTACGCTTCTTACTCGTACGCAAAACGGAACAATTTCGAATATTTACGTTCAATACAAAAAGATTGCCGTAACAAGCGGACAAACGTTACTTGCTCGCGACAATGCAATTGTAGAAAATATATTTGTGGATGCGTCGGCTGCGGAAATCGTCGGCGGTAGCGCATACGCAATACTCGGCAGCAGACACGCGGATGAAAAGCAATACTCTATTTACGGTATTGTGCCGCAAGGTTGTGTAAGTTACGTCGATCGCGGCACAAGCGGTTGCGGACACGGATTCGCAAGTGCGGAAACGTTGAAGTCCGATTCCACCGCATGGAGTGCAGTGCAGGCATTTGCAGCGTCGTGTAACTTCTGGCACATAGATTCTGAAACCGGTGCGGTAACGTTCGGGAATTCAAGAGGTTAAGTATGATTGCTTCGGTGAAAAAACAAGGTTACGACATTATTGTAGTAGGCGGTGGTATTGCGGGCTGTTGTGCCGCGCTTGCCGCTGCAAGAGAAAACAAAAGCGTATTGCTTGTAGAAAAACATATCAATCTCGGCGGACTTGCAACGATTGGGCTTATCAGTTGGTTCGAGCCGTTGTGCGACGGCGAAGGTCGAAAAATGATGGGCGGCATGGCGGAAGAAATGATACGTCTTGCGGTCGGTTGCGGCTACGACAACTTACCCGAAATCTGGGGCGGTACAAGCGGAAACGCGCAATCAAGCGACAGATATTCCACTCACTTTTCGCCGACGTTTTTCTCGCTGGCGCTCGATGATATACTACGTAAGAACGGCGTTACGATATTGTACGACGCACTTGCAACCTATCCGGAAGTCGACAATAACGTGATTGTCGGCATAACTGTGGAAAACATCGACGGGCGGTTGCTGTATCCGTGTAAGGCGGTAATCGATTGTACAGGCGATGCGGCTGTCGCAAGTCGTGCCGGCGTGCCGACAAGGACGTACGACAACACGCAAACATACGTTGTTCACGATACGAATCGCCAACGTGCGACGGAATTTGCCGACAGCGGCAACATGACAAAGTTGCGCCATTGGCAGTGGTTTAAGCCCGGTGTGGAAACAATCGGCGAAGTGACGTCGTACGTTGAAAACGATTACTTGCGCCGAAGCAAGCAAGTAACCTTGGCTCACTATGCCGGCACCGACAAAAACGAGCGGGAAATATTAACCCTTCCCGAGTTGCCGCAAATACGACTTATCCGCGCTATTGTCGGGGATGAAACTTTCCTCGGACGAGTGGAGGACATAGACAAACCCGTGGCAAATTCCATCGGCAGCACCGGTGATTTTGCCCATTGCGACTATCGCTTTGACGTGCCGTACGGTTGTTTATATAATACCGATTTTCCTAATTTGCTGTGTGCCGGACGTATTGTCAGTGCCGACGGAAACGGTGCGCATGTGTTGCGTGTCGTGCCGTGCTGTTGCCTGACGGGACAGGCGGCAGGTATTGCGGCGGCGGTGGCGATCGAACAAAATAAGTCGGTTGCCGACGTATACGACCTGGTAAAACCGCGCCTTGAGTCGCGCGGCGTTGCGTTTGAAATCAAGTAAAACATAATTAAGAGAGAAAAGCTGAATCACGATTAAAAATCGGCGGTTTGTGCGCGAAACGGTAGACTGTATGATAGAAAATGCAAAGTGGATTGCCGCGACGGAAGCGGAACAGGCACCATGCATCGAAAAAAAGTTTTCGGTGGGTAAGGTGCGGTCGGCAATATTGGATATTACGGGGTTGGGATATTTCTACGCCGAAATTAACGGAAAGAAAGTTACCGACGATTTATTTAACCCTGTTTTTTCCGACTACCGCGCACGCTCGCTTAATAATTTGCTATATCCGATTGCGGACAAAATGACTCATCGTGTGTATTTTTGTCGCTACGACATTGCAGAAATGCTTAAATGCGGCGACAATGTATTGTCGGTTTACCTGGGCAACGGGTGGTACCGTCAGACAAAGCGCACAGCCGAAGGTCATCTGGAATTCGGAAACAAACTTATTGCTCGGTTCAGCCTGCGCTATGTTGACGAACAAGGTTGCGAACGTGAAATACTGTCTGACGGTACCGAGGTCTGGCGACAAACGGAAATTACAGACAACAATATTTTTTACGGTGAAACGCAGGACTTACGAGTACTCGAAAAGACGTCGAAATACGGCGATGTAACCGTCGAAGACGATTTTGAAACAATATTTACGCTTCAAACCTGTCCTGCCGAACGAGTGATACGCACGATTGCGCCAAGACTTGTAAAACAAAACGGCAACAAATGTGTGTACGATGCGGGCGAGACTGTCAGCGGTAGGGTATGTTTGCGTGCGTATGGTAACAGCGGCGATGTTGTTATGGTAAACCACAGCGAGTGCATTGCCAAGGACGGTACGCTCGATGTCAACTCGTCCGGCGGGGATATCTTAAACGACCGTGGCGAGAAGCAACTTCAATTGATGAAATATGTGCTTGACGGAACGAATCGTGAACTTTACCCTAAGTTTTGTAAGCAAGCGTTCAGATATTTCGAGGTGGAAGGCGCAGCCGAAGTTGTGCGCGTGGAAGTGATACATGCCTGCTTGTCGGAGCGTACGACTTTCGCGTGTAGCAACAGCGTTCTCAATTGGTTGTATAGCGCATACAAACGCACGCAACTAATCAATATGCACGACGGTTTCCCGTCGGACTGTCCGCACAGGGAGCGGCTCGGTTATACCGGAGACGGGCAAATAACGGCGTCTGCGGCAATGACGATGTTTGATTGCGAGTCTTTTTACCGCAAATGGATACGAGACATTTGTGATTGTCAGAATATCGATAACGGTCACATACAACACACCGCGCCATTTTATGGCGGCGGCGGAGGGCCTGTCGGATGGGGCGGCGCAGTGGTTCAAGTGCCATACGTTTTTTATATGCACTACGGTGATAAATCGTTGGTGCAAGAAGTGTTGCCGCACATTGCCGAATGGGTGGATTACATTGTATCGCGTACGGACAACGGACTTGTTTGCCGCGAGGAAACCGGCGGTTGGTGTCTTGGAGACTGGGCGATGTCAGACGTGCTCATACCGCAGGAATTTGTCAACACGGCGTTGTTTGTATGTATGCTCGATAAAGCCGCTTTCCTTGCTAAACAAGTTGAACGCCACGACTTGGTAAATCGGTTCTCCGAATTACAAAAACGATATCGAGAGTCGGTAACGAACGAGTTTTTTGACGACGAAACAGGCATTTTTGCAGGCGGTGTACAAGGTGCGGACGCTTTTGCTCTGGCGGCGGGTCTGGGAGACCGGCGCACGCTTGAAAATCTCGTTGCCAAGTACGCCCGGGATTGTCGTTTCGATACGGGTTTTATCGGTACGTATGTGCTTGTGGAACAACTGATTGCGCACGACAAAGTCGACCATGCGTTCGATTTGCTATCGGCGACAAAAAAAGGCTCGTTCGGTTATCTTAAGAGACTCGGAGAAACGACCATTTGGGAATATCTCGACACAAAGTGGTGTTCCCATGCGCACCCGATGTTCGGCGCGGTTGCCGAATTTTTACCCAAAACGCTGCTTGGTTTTCCTGATAACGAACGAACAAACGACGTTATTCTCAAGCCTCGCTTTCCGCGCAAGTTGAGTTACGCCGAGGGCAGTGCGCTGTATGACGGAAAGCCTGTCGAAGTGCGGTGGAGGAAGAAGAATAATACGATACGTTACAAAGTTTTCGTTGCGAACGGACTTAAGGTAAGTGTAGTTTGCAACGGCAAAACTACCGTATTAAGCGAAGGGAAAAACGAACTGACGATACAATTATTGGATGACGAAAATGAGTAAAATAAAACTTGTAAATAAAATTATCGACATAGATAATTCAAGAATTATCTACAACAAACCGCTTGATGACTCCTGGCAAGACGATTGGCAGGTAATGGCAGGCGAGTGGAGCGTGCAAGACGGTTGTCTTGTGGGAGTGGAGCGCGGAAATAAAGGCGGCGTATTGTTTTTTAAACAACGTTTTGACGGCGTCAACGTGATGTTGACTTGTAAAATCAGCACTGTTTTGCCTGCCACACGCGATGTAAACGGCATTTTCTGCGCCGAATGGGACGACAAAACCGACTATCTCGGCGATTACTATGTGTGCGGACTAAACGGTTGGTACGACGACAAGTCGGGTATTGAAGGATACAAGGCTGGTTTGGGCGACTTCTGCGGAATGTCTGAAACCGCTTATAAGTATAAGGCCGGTGAGGAAATCGAATTTACTTTCGGCTCGATTAACGGACATTGCTTCATGCTTGTAGACGGCAAACTTGTTGCCGAGCATCTTGACGGTATACTAAAACTTAACAAGGGACATATCGGCTTTTCCCCATACTGCACAATGCTCAGAATTCGTGACATCGTGATTCGTGAAATCAGTTATGTTAACAATCAACAGCACTACGATCCCGAGTACTGACACGAATGATATCGGGCTTTTATCAAATGAAATACCTATTAAAAAACAATCGCGACGGTGCTGCCTCCGTATACAGAACGACGGTGGAGGTGTCGCAGGACGAACGAAACATATATTTTAACTTTGTGGCGGAACATAGTAATTATTACTGCCCATACCACAACTACAACGATATACACTCTTGCGGCGACGCTGTGGAAATTCTTATCGGTATTGATCCTGCGCGTAAAACATATTACGAGTTGGAAGTAAATCCCGACAATTCCAAAATGCTTGCAAAAATGACGGTGACGGAACTTGACGGCGACGGCGCGGCAAAGTTGAATATAGAATTTGTCGACGAAAAGGACTGCTTTTTTACTTCAAGCACCGCCAAAACGCCCGACGGCTACATTGCTTGCATCGTCATAGACAAAGCCGGACTAAACATGCCCGTCGAACAAATCTACTTTAATGCCTATCGTTTGGAAACCGACGGGGGCGAGATGGAAAAGCACCTGTTTGCACTAAACCCGACAATGTGCGGTAAGTTTCACGTACCGACCCGTTACGTGATGTTACGTGACTACTTATCGCCTGGAAAATAAAAATAAAATAAAAAAATAACGACCATGAAAAAAATTGTATATTTACCGCTGGACGAACGTCCGTGCAACAGTACTTTTTGTCAGTTTCTCGCACAGAATAACAACGAAATAAATCTGGTTTGTCCGCCGTTGTCGATTCTCGGACTTAAAAAGAAGCCCGCAGACCATCAAAAAATTGCAGCGTTTTTGACCGAACAATGTGCTGACGCCGACTACCTGATACTTGCCGTAGATATGTTGTTGTACGGCGGTCTGGTACCGTCAAGACTGCATTATATGGACGTAGAAGAAGTTTCGTCGCGCATCGAAGTAATCAAGACAATTAAGCGCAATAATCCCAAGCTGAAGATTTTTGCCTTTTCGCTTGTAATGCGTTGCCCAACATACTCCTCTTCCGACGAAGAACCGGACTATTACGAACAATACGGCGAGCGAATCTTCAAGTACGGCGTCAACGAGCATAAGTATCTGGACGGCTTGATCGACAAACAAGAGTATTTGTCGCAGAAAGCCTTGTTAAACGTACCACAATCAGTAATTGAAGATTACACTAACAGACGTAGTGTAAACATCAAGGTGCTTACCGAAGTGCTTAAACTTGTCGGCGACGCAATAAACGAGTTTGTCATTTTGCAGGACGATTCTAACCCATACGGCTACACTGCGCTTGACCAACGCATTGTAAAAAAATGTCTTAGCGACAACAATATCGATATTGACATTTATCCCGGTTCGGACGAGGGCGGACTGACATTGCTTGCCAGAGTGCTGACAAAAATAAAAGGTTACTCGCCCAGGATTTGTCCCGTTTATCCCAAACCGGAGTGCAGGGACGTTGTTCCGCTGTTCGAGGACAGGGCGGTGTACAAGAGTATAACCGCACAGATAGAAAGCGCAGGGTGCACGGTTTCCGGAGAAAACGACGCCGACATTTATCTGTTTTGCAATTTGCCGGTTGGACAAATGCTGGACTTTTGCGGTTTGTATATCGGCAAGGCAAACGGCGTTGACAATGTTGTCAACAAGCAGTATGTCGATCGCGACTTGCCCAAGTTTGTTTCAAAACTTGCCGAACTTCATGCAAAAGGCAAGGCCGTTGCCGTTGCCGACATAGCGTATGCCAACGGAGGCGACGCAGAAATTGCCCGCCTGATTTCCGAGTCGGTAGGACTGCTTAACATCGCAGGTTACGCAGGGTGGAACACTTCGTCCAATACGTTGGGTACGGTTATTTGTCAGGCAGTGTTTTACAACTTTTTCAAAAACACGCCTACGCACCGACGTTTTACTGCCGAGCGTGTGTACGAGGATATTGCATATTGCTCTCACGTCAGAGGCAGCGTTACCGCAAACGAGTTGGCGAAACTCGGTTACAACTACTTCGATGTCGGCGAACAACGCGGCAAAGTTTCCGACGTGGTGGCTCGGCAATTGGATAAATTTGTTGGAGATAATTTCCTCGAAATTTACACCGAGTACAAAATTTCCGACTGCTATATGCCTTGGAGAAGAATGTTTGAAGTCGGCCTTGCAGTGGAGGAAAAAAAGTGATGCAGGATATAAAAAAATTACAACGGTACAAAATTTTTTATCATCGGGCATTGCTTGACGACGCGATGCCGTTTGGGAAAAATCCGACCTTATCGACACCGATCTGCTGCAATTGTTGTAACGCAAGCCTTACAGAGGAAGAAAAAATATGACAGAATTGAGATTAAACAAAGAATGGACGTTAGACTACGACGGCAAGCAATTACCTGCCGTCGTGCCGGGAGACGTTACTTTGGATTTATGGCGCAACAACATAATAGACAATCCGTATTTCGGAATGAACCATAAGAAGTTGCACTGGATAATCAACCGCGATTTTGCGTATAAAACATCTTTCGAAGTGTCCGACGAACTGTTTGACGAGCAAGAAATATTGTTGGAGTTCGACGGCATTGACACCTATGCCGACGTATATCTCAACGATCATTATCTGGGGCATACCCAAAATATGTTCTTGAAGTACACCTATTCGGTGAAGGACGTAATCAAAAAAAACGACAACGTGCTTATCGTCAAGATGTTATCGACAGGACAAGTGATGGACAGTATCGACACTCGAGGCTATCACGGCGTTTTTAACGTTAAACGTTTGTTTATGCGCAAGGCACAGTGTCACTTCGGCTGGGACTGGGCGCCCGATATGCCGGGGTACGGTATCTGCGGCGATGTAAGGTTAGTCGGATGTAAGAAAAACCGTATCAGTGATATTCATTATCGCGCATATAATAACGGAAAATTGAGCATATTTACTGATCTTAATTACACCGTTTGCGAACATGTGACAGAAGACAAACAGCTAAGACAGTGTTCCCCGGAGTGCATAAACGACGCGCTTCGTTATATAGTGGCGAAACAACCCGACGAGCAGATTTCGGATAACAACTGTATCGTTTTCGAAACCAAAGTTTCGGGTGAAAAGAATTTTGCAAACTTTACTATTGAAAATCCTGCGCTGTGGTGGCCAAACGGTTACGGCAAACAGCCATTATACAAGTACAAGGTGCAACTTGTGCGTAACGGTAAGGTTGTGGATGAGCGAGAGGGAAAGTTTGCTTTCCGAGAGATATCTTTGTGTCAACAACCGTACGATCAAACGCGTATGCAGTACCAACTGCAAATCAACGGCAAAAACGTGTTTGTCAAGGGGAGTAACTGGGTGCCTGCCGAGTGTTTTATCGGCAGTATTACTACGGAAAAATATCAACGATTGATCGGGCAAGCCGCCAAGGCTAACTTCAATATGTTGCGTGTGTGGGGTGGCGGACTGTACGAAAAGGACGTTTTTTACGATATTTGCGATCGTAACGGTATCATGGTGTGGCAGGATTTTATGTTTGCCTGCTCCGATATACCCGAAGACGACGCAGGGTTTGTTGATGCTTGCCAGAAGGAGATTACCTATCAGGTTTGCAGACTGCGCAACCATCCGTCACTGGTATATTGGTGCGGAGGCAATGAAAAAACAGGATCCTACGGCTTGAAAATCACCAAGGGAGACTACTTTGTCGACGTAATTCTGCGCGGTACGGTAGATAATTATGACGGTACGCGTCCTTATGCACGTCAAAGTCCTTGTTCGCTTACCGACGTCGGCAACGACAGAACTTCGGGCGAGTCGCATGCGGGCAGTTACGAAAGCAGTCTTATCTCCGGGGTTCTTAACTATCGCAACAAAGTCAGCGAGTCGGGGGTTATGTTTGTATCGGAATGCGCCAATATGGGGCCGGGAACGTTAGAGATATACAAACGGATGTTTCCCGAGGATAAACTGTGGCCGATGAACGAGTATTGGAGAGACCGACTGATGGAAAATCCATATTCGGAATTCAAGGTGCCGTTTTGCGAGAGGCAAATATTGTATGCCGACACGCTGTATGGCAAGAGCGACACTTTGCGACAATTTGTGGCAAAGGGCATGACGAGTCACGCCGAATCAATGCGCGCCGAAATAGAGTTTGCTCGTGCAAACCCTGCGTGCGGCGGCTTTATGAACTGGATGTACAGCGATATCTGGCCGTCGGCAACGTGGGCGGTAGTGGACTACTACTGTGAGCCGAAACAGGCGTACTATCAGATGAAGCGTAGTTATGCGCCGATTGTCGTCACGTACGTGCAAAACGAAGATAAACGGTTGCAACTGGTTTTACTAAATGACGATTTACGTGAAGTTACGGTAGACGTAACATACGGAATGCGGACGCTTGACGGCAAAACCGTCTGGCAGCGCAACGTAACGCTTACGACGACAGGCAACAGTAAGGTTGACGTTGCTGATAAGTACGACGCTCCCGACAGTTATTTGTTTGCCGAGTACGACTTCGGCGGCGTAAAGCACAGTACGGTGTTCTCATACGATATGTGGCACACGTGTCGTTTTGCAAGCGATTATACTTATAAGGTGGAGAAATTGTCCGATTGTTACGCTGTCACCATTGCAGCAAAACAATTTGCGAAGGGCGTAATTGTGCGTATGAAAGACAATTACAGGTTTACCTATTCGGATAATTACGTAGATTTACAGGCAGGCGAACAAATCACTTTGTACATCTACGGGGCAACGGACGATGATATTGCAACGATTGAAGTAACTGATTTCGCAAAGGAGATCGCATGAAGAATTTAATCGGCAAAAGCCTCGGTAACGTCGTTTTTACCGAACGAGACGGTAATTTGTACGGCAACTTGACCAACTACGGCGTAAACGCGTCGTATTTGATAAGCCCCGTGGACTTTTGCGGTCCGGCAAAAGCAATACTGATGGACTTGGACGGAACCACTCTTACAAGCGAGGACTTTTGGGTGTTTGTAATAGAGCAGACAATGCAAAAACTGCTCGGCGACGGCAAGTTTTCGCTTGAGGAATCCGATATACCGTTTGTTTCGGGTTTTACAACGGTTGATCATCTAAATTATTGTCTTAACAAATATATGCCGGAAGAGGATATAAATTCGGCAATAGAGTGTTATCATAAAATCGCGGAGTTCCAACTCGAAGAAATAATGCAGGGCAGAGGACGAATTGACGCATTTAAGCCTGCCGAGGGATTGAAAGAATTCTTGACGGAAGTAAAAAGACGGAAGATAAAGATAGGGCTGGCGACAAGCGGTTTGGACTACAAAGCCATTCCGGAAATCGTTGCGGCGTTTCGTGCGCTTAATATGGGCGACCCGAGAAATTACTATGACGCAATCATTACCGGAGGACGCCGCAAAGATGTCGGCGATTACGGCACTTTGGGCGAAGTTGCTTCAAAACCGCATCCGTGGATTTATACCGAACTGGCATATTTGGGATTAAAAGTAACCGATCCGACAACTGTCATCGGTATCGAAGACAGTGCTGCCGGTGTGTTATCGTTGCGGTTTTCCGGGTTCCCCGTCGTTGGACTTAACAGCGGAAACATAACGCAAAGCGGGTTGGATTGTCTGTGTTGTAAAAAAGTGAATAAACTTGAAGAAATTTTGCAAATAATTTAATGTTTCTTTATGCATTTTGATTTTTTATGATAAATAAGTAAGGACATAACGGAAATTACGCATTGCAGAACACCTGACAATGCGAAAAAAATAACTGGAGGAAATGATATGAAAAAAATTCTCAGTGTGTTGACTGTCTTTTTTGCATTGGCGGCTTTGTTTGCCACGTTTGCCGCATGCGGGATAGAAGAGTTAAAAACACAGTTGGAAACTCCTACCGTTGCTTCGCAGGTCTACACGGGCAGTAAATTGACCGCGGTAGTACCGCAAAACGATGGCTACGAGATTGTTTTCAACGAAGGCGGTACGGATGTAGGAGAATACGACGTTGTACTGAAACTGTCCGATGAAACAAATTACGAATGGGCAACGCCTGACAGCGATGATGCAACCAAGGTTACTTTGAAGTTCGCTATTACCAAGGCGCCTAACCAAATCACGGCTTTGTCGTTGGAAGGTTGGACATACGGCGAAGAACCTAAAATGCCCGTTGCCACGGCGCAGTTCGGCACGCCGACGTTTGCTTACAGCGCGACTGCCGACGGGACGTTTATCGAAACCGTTCCGACAATGGCAGGTAATTACTTTGTCAAAGCAAAGGTTGTCGCAACGGCGAACTACGACGGAGCAGAAAAGACGGCGGAATTTAATATCGCTCGTGCAAAAACCGCACTTACAACGAAACCGACGGCTGTTGCAAACCTTGTTTACACAGGCGATGCTCTTAATCTGATTACGGCAGGCGTTGTTGACGGCGGTACAATGCAGTATAAACTCGGAGTCGACGGCATTTGGTCGTCTGAAATACCCACGGCGACAAACGCAGGCGAATACACCGTGTACTACAAAGTTCTCGGCGACGACAGCCACAGTGACTTAATCGATGACGAAAAGCAACAACTTATCGTAACCATTGCAAAAGCCGACGCGCAAGTAACCGCTCCCACGGCAAAGACGGGTTTGACATACAACGGCGAATCGCAGGCGCTTATTGTTGCCGGCAGTGCGCTCGGCGCGACAATCGAATACAAACTCGGTGACGGCGAGTGGACGACAGACATACCCACGGCAACCGACGCGGGCGAGTATACGGTTGTTTACAGAGCTGTAGCCGACGCTAACTACAATGTAGTCGATACGGAACAACAACTTATCGTAACCATTGCCAAAATTGCCGACAGCATCGACTTTTCTCTTGACAACGTAACCGTACGTTGCGGAGATTCCGTCCCTGAGCTTACAGCAACTTCCGCAAGCGGCACGGCGGTAACGTTTACTTATTCCGACAACGGTAACGATTACTATACAAAAGAACAGCTCGCAGACTTCGCCTTTATCTATGGTACAACATATTATGTCAAGGCTGCAGTTGCCGACAGTACCAACTACACAGGCACGGAAAAAGTTTTAACTATAACTCCGCAGCACAACATTAGCATAAGCGAAAATGACGGGGTGCAAACTGCGGTTTGTCAATGTGGCAAAAAAGACGTGACGGGTACGCTCGGAACGAAACAGACGATTGATTTTGCGGCGACCGCGGACGGCGGGCAGGTAAAAGCGACCGACGGTAAGCTCGATCTGACAACCATAGGTTACAGCGGAAATGCGGAAGTAACGCTCATTGTCGGTGAAAAGAACTACAAAGCAACGGCGCAGAACGGCGTTGTCGGTCTTGCCGACGTTTTACCGCTCGGCATGTACGGCGAAAAGGAGTTCGGCGTAAGCGTAACCGACAAAAAAGAAACGTACAACGTTACCGTAAAAGCACTTGTCGTTACGATGACAATCACAACCGCCGACCAATATGCACACTGGATTACGGTTGCCAAGGCGTGCGAGCAAAGCGCAACTTTGTGGGGCGGATATTTCCGTTTAGGTGCAAACATTACGGCAACGTCAATGGTTATGTTTAATCGCGGCAAAACAGACGGGACCGAAGGGTTTAAGGGCGTGTTCGACGGATGCGGTTACATCATCGACGGACTTAACAGAAGCAGTTGGGACAGCAACTCGTTCGTAACCACGATGACCGGAAGCGGCATACTTAAAAATATTTCGTTTACTAACGTTAAAATCACAGGCGCGGGCAATTTCCTTTGCTCGGGCGGCAAAGGAACGATCGAAAACGTATTCGTGCAGTACGCCGTAATTTCCGCAGGCAGCCAATATAACGGAACGATTGCCAGTCTCATAGAAGGTTGCACCATGCGTAATGTGTTTGTCGACGCAAGCAGAGCGGTTGTTGGCGGAACCGGCGCAAATTTCAGAATTTTAACGTCCAATACGGAGAAAGGATTCGGAGGAGTGTTCGGCGTGTGTCCGGGCGAAAATTACGACCCCGCGCAAGCGATTGACAGGGGCAACAACTACGAAGCCATTGCGTACTTTGCAAGTTTCGACGAGCTTAAAGCCAATGTTACGACGCAAGGCATACTCAACGTCTGGAAAAACAACGGGTTCTGGACCGTAAACGACGGCATACCCGCGCCTGAAAATTACGTCGTAAACGACATTGACCTCGGCGCGAAAGTTATCGACCTTGACATTATTGTTGCAGACAACGGCGACGTCAGACTTAACGACAATACTTTGGTAATCGATTGCACGGCGGCTGGTTTTACGTTCGGCAACGTCGTTTCCGTTACGATGGACGGCGTTGAAATCGACGCAGACGGGTTTACCTTTGCAGGCGGAAAATTGAGTGTTGCCCGCTCGGCGTTCGGTTACAATTACGGCGCTAAACAGATTGTCTTGACCGATGATGACGGAAAAACAATTACTATTGCGGCAACGCTTGTAAGCAAAGTTCTGAAGAATGCTACCGACTATGCAAACTGGATAAAGATTGCAAATGCGTGTGAAACCGAAAATCAAATTCTCGGCGGGTACTTCCAACTGGGAGCAAATATCACGGTCGAAACTATGGTTACGTTCGAGCGTTATGACGTTGACGGATTATATGGATTCAAAGGTGTATTCGACGGTTGCGGGTATGCTCTCGACGGATTGACTGCTACGGGGAATGCGTTTATCAGTTGCATGACTAAAGACGGGGTGTTAAGAAATATTGCGTTTACAAATGCAAAAGTTGCCGGCGAAAGCAACTTCCTTTGCTCGGGCGGGCTTGGTACGATAGAAAACGTTTACGTGCAGTACGTATCTATTTCCGCAGGCAGCGACAATAACGGAACTATATATAACCATTGCAGACTCGGGCAAGAAGGAGGCAAGATTACCGGTATATTTGTAGACGCAAGTCAGGCCGCCCTTTCGGGAACGGGCGCGTCGTTCAGACTTATCGGCGGCAACAACAACGGTTATAATGGGATATTTGCGGTTTGTCCCGAGAATTACACCATTACGCAAGCTCGCGATACTGGTACATTTGCCGATCACGCTGTTTGTGCATTTGCTGATTTTGCCGGACTTAAAGCAAACGAAACGACGCAAGGCGTACTCAAAGGTTGGAATAGTACCTATTGGACGATTGTTGACGGCGTTCCCGTATTTCTAACGAAATAATTTAGGCAAGGGAAAACTAAACATAAACAGTGAGCAATTATTTATTAACGTGCTCCACTTCTGCAGTTAAGCAGAGCAATAACACTGTTCGGGTTGTCGCAAGAAAACTGAGTATTTCTTGCGACAACCTTATTTTTAAGAAACCGAAGCAATTTTTTTATTGAAAATAAAATAGAATTATGACGAAAAATCTAAAAATGATTGAAAAAGATCGTTATTTATGCTATACTATAAAAAAACTGTTGTCGTGAGGGAGATTCGATAGATATTCGGTTGAAGATCGGCTGAAATCGACGGCGGCTCCGATCGGGGCATGCCGGGCAATGTTCGTATTACACATGTCCGGCATCCTATGAAATAAGAAATTATTTGCCGACGGAAGAAAAGTTGAACAGGTATTTAAATTTAAAGTCAAATTTTGCGTCGGCTGAATATTTTAGGGAGAAATTATGAACGGAGTAAGGGCAAAAAAAAGAAAATTGTCGTTAGTTACCGTTTTTGCTTTGATAGAAATAATCATCATTTTTCTGTTCGGGCTACTGATATCGGTAAATCTATTCGTATCGAACAGAACGGCAAAAAACAGAACGAGACAAATCGTGGAAGACAGCTATGCCGCGTTGACGGAGAACCTTGCGAATGATATCAAAAATATATCGAGAGCTGGATTTTCGCTGATGAACAGCGATACCGTCGTTCGCCTTAAAGCCTATTATTACGATAAAATATCGGGCGATTCCTATGCGCGTAATGCCGCGATTAACAGAACGATAGACGAGCTCGTTTCGTTGACGACCTATTACGACGTAATCGATTCGTGCGCGCTATGGATTGCTCCCGACGGGGAATTATCGTATAACACGCTATACACTTTTGTCAGCGACGATTTTCGTAAGCAGTTGCTTGATAAGGCCATAGAAGAACATCGCTATTCGCCTACTTACGAAGGCAATCTCAGAAATAACGGTGAAATATTGATCACGCTGTCGTTGTCCGAACAGGATAATTCCGTATTGGCAGTTTTGCTCGATGCGGATCATATCGCAAAAACCTTGGCGCTTACGGCTTTTCCGATAGTGCAGACGAAGCCTTATGCGGAAGACGGTTCTTTATTGATCATCTGTTCGGACGAAGACGTCGTGCCGGGAACTGTTTTATCGGAAGAAGCAACGGACAAACCGATTCTCAGAAACGGAAGGATTGTTTACTATACAAAGCTGATGAGCATACTTCCGTTATATGTAAATTTCGACGCCGCGTCTGCAGATCCCGCTTTAAGCTCGTTTACAATATATTTCATCGTAGCATGCGTATTGCTTTGTTTTGTGGCTTTTGCTTTATTTTTAATGTTCCGGCATTTTTTCAGCCGCCCGTATTCACGGTTGCTCGGCGCGATGCGGCAGGTGAGCAACGGAGATTTCGACGTCCGCATAGAGGATAACATTACGTCCGATTTTCAGAATATATACGACGGCTTCAATTATATGACTTCTTCGATATCGAATTATATCGAAGAAAATTACAGGCAGAAGTCGATGCGCGTCGAAAGCGAGTTCAAGGCGTTACAAGCGCAGATAAATCCTCATTTTTTATACAATTGTTTTGCGAATATCCGCAGTCTTTGCAAAATGGGCGACATAGAAAGCGTAGAGCGCATGACCGGCGGATTGTCGAAACTATTCTTATATATTACGCGCAATGCCGAGCCGATCGTAAAACTTTGCGACGAAGCCGATAATATGCGCGATTATCTCGAAATACAAAGAATACGTTTTAACGAGCGGGTGGATTTGCAAATCGATTCTCCGCCGGAAGAGTTTCGTAATATGCCTATTCCGAAGTTATGCATGCAGCCCATTGCCGAAAACGCTTATAAATATGCATTTGCGAATAAAGAAGAGGGCGGGATATTCAGAGTGCGTTATTTTGCGGAAGGAAACAATCTGAGAATAGAATTCGACGATAACGGCGATATCCGCGATGCGCAGATCGAAGAGTTGTCCGAAAAACTCGTGAATCCCGAAGAAACGTCCGGATTGGTTAACGTAAGCAGAAGATTGCTTCATTATGCCGGCGGGCGCGGCGAGCTGTTTGTGAAGCGCAGCGATCTCGGAGGATTGAAAGTAACGATTTATCTGTGTTCTCAACGGGAGGATTGAAAGATGACGATATTGGTGGTTGATGATGAGAGAAATATAGCCGATTCGATAGCCGGCACTTTGATTGCCGAGTTAAATACGGACGCCGAAGTGCACGTTTGTTACGGATCGCAGCAGGCAAAAGATTTTTCCGCAACGCATTATATAGATATCATCGTATGCGATATCGATATGCCGAAATGCAACGGGATATCGCTGTGTAAATCGCTTTTGACATCGTACCCGGATCTGAAAATTATTTTTCTCACCGGGTACAGCGATTTTTCCTATGCGTATGAGGCGTTGAAGTTTCCGGAGGCGTCGTATGTCTTGAAATTGGAAGATGACGCCGTTTTACTGAAAGCGGTTCACGAAAAAATCGGCGAGGCGGAGAAACAAAGACGACGAGAATCGGAATTGGCTTTTCAGGTACGGCTGAACGATGAATTATCGGCGGAAGTCAACGGTATGAAATTGCGGCGATCTGTAGAAGAAAACGGCGAAGAATACTCCGGACGGTTGTTTTTGTTTATGATTTTTTCGGAAGCCAAGACGGATATGGCGAATATTCTCCGCAATACTTTCGGAAAAGGCGTAGCGGTATTTTGTAAAGAAAACGTGTGGTTTGCGGCGATTCCCGTTTCCGAAAATGCGAACGTGGCGATCGAGCGGGCTAAAAGACTGCAACAGGATATTTTCGAGCGGGACGGTAACTATTCTGTTTTTGCCGTAGATCTGCCGCGAGGAGAGAAAGACGGAATACGATATTCCCGTCTGGAAAGTTTATGCGGCGGAAATAAGAACGGATGCCGTTTTATCGGCGACGGGCAGGAAGCGAAAAACGTTTCGGAAGAATGCGGCGACGAAATTATCGAATCGGTTAAAAAGTATATAGATACGCATCTCGGCGACGATCTTTCGCTGACGACGTTGGCTTCGGCGGTTTATTACAATCCCGCATATTTATCTCGTAAATTCAAGGCTGTCGTCGGCGAAAATTTACACTCGTATATTTTGGGGCAACGAATGAGATTTGCGGAACGATTGCTTGTCGAATCGGATGATTTTGTGTCGAATATCGCGAAAAAATGCGGTTTTGCCAACCCCGCGCAATTCGGGATTGCTTTTGCAAAATTGCACGGCTGTGCGCCGATGGCTTATCGGAGAAAAAACAGTTAGCGTATATAAAATGAAATAAAGATGATTTTTTTCGGCTTTTCTCTGGAAAAGCTTTTTTTTGTGCTTAAAATAGTAAAAAAAACAAAAGGATGTAAAAAAAAAGGATATTGAATCTGAAGCGTATTCGTAGTATAATTAAATCAAAGAAAATAATCGACGGAGGAAGATTATGGGTAAAAAACATTTAAAATTTGTCAGTTTTATTCTGGCGGCTTTATGCGCGATCGGCTTTTGTGCCTGCGGCAAAAACGGCGGGAACGCGGGACCGGATTATGACGATCCCACCCGCAATCCGTTCGGGAAGTACGAAACTACCGTTAAAATTACGGGCGTAATGGAGTATCAGGCACACAATGACAGCCGCGTGCCTCAGAATATAACTCCCGATAATCAGCAGTTCATCAAGCTGATGAAAGAAAGATTGAATCTGGAGTTTTCCTATTTGTGGAAAGTTCCACCCACGCAATACAGCGAAAAACTGAGCCTTTCCATGTTATCGAACGAATTGCCGGATATTTTTAAGGTTACGGCAAACGATTATGCTTCGCTGAAAAAGGCGGGCATGCTGAAAAATCTTTCCACGGCATACGAATATGCGTCCGACGACGTAAAGACGTTTTTGAATCGCGATCCCGAGGTTATCAAACGGCTTACCGACGCCGACGGCGGAATTTATGCCGTGCCTCAGTATTCCGATAATCGCCGCGGCGTTCCCGTGATGTATATCCGTCAGGATTGGCTGAACGAACTTAAACTTTCCGTTCCCGAAAATCCGGAAGAATTGTACGAAGTGTTGAAAGCGTTCAAACAAAAGAAAGGGGCAACGTGCGGGCTTGCGATGAGCAATGCGATTGCCGGTTCTTATTTTTCGATCGACAGATATATGAATATGTTCGGGTCGAGTCCTTATGCCTGGCTTTTGGGCAGCGACGGGCAACTGCATGCGGACGAAGTATCCGAAAACAGTAAGACTGCCTTGAAATGGCTGAACAGACTTTATAACGAAGGCATTTTAACGAAAGACGTTGCCGCGGCGACGGTTGACGCCGTGCAAGCGGACGTTCTCGGCGATAAATGCGGCGTCGTAATCGGACCGTGGTGGCAATTCGAATATCCTCTCGGTACGGCAATCGGAAACGACGCCGACTGGGTTGCGGCAAAAATGCCTCTTGCCGAAGGTAAAAACGTAGTAATCGATCGTCAGCAGGTGGAGTTCTACTATGTTGTAAACAAAAAGTGCAGAAATCCGGAAGCTTTGTTCAAGATGATCAATATGTATATCGCCCTCGACGGTACGCCGGAAGCGGCGCCGGAAAACGGTTACGTATGGAGTTGGTGCCCTACGCAATTTTATGATCCGTATGATATCAACGAACAATATGTAAATATTAACAAGCAGTTGGAAATCGACCCGAAAGCGGAGGGCGAAGCGCCCGAAACCTGGACGGCGCACATGAAAAAACTGTGGAGCGCTTATCCGGAATATCTTGTGTGGAAAGCGGATCATTTCGCTACGAAGTATCAGGAAAACATGTTTGCGAACATTATGACCCGCGTGAATAAAGACGGGGCATGGGCGCAGATTCTGAAGATCTACGATGATGAAAAACGTGTATCTTATGATGAATTTTACGGAATTTCTACGCCTGCCATGTCAAGCAAAGGCGCGTTGATGGCTCAGGAAGTTTCGGAATACTATCTGAAAGCGATTATGGGCGAGAAAAATATCGACGCCACCTGGGATTCGTTTGTTTCATCGTGGAAAAAAATCGGCGGAGACGAAGTTACCGCGGAAGTGAACGCATGGTATGCCGAACAGGCGAAATAAATATGAAAGCAAATATATTACAACAAAGTACCTCGTCTAAATTCGGACGATTCGTAAAAAAACAATGGGTGTGGTGGCTGATGCTGCTTCCGGGCGTTGTTCTCACGGTGGTTTTTAAATACGGCTCTATGTTCGGCATCGTGATGGCGTTTCAGAAATTCGATATTTTTAAAGGAACGTTTTTCGGTCAGGAATGGGCAAGCAACCACGGATTCGGAAACTTTATATATCTTTTTAAAATGGAAAAATTCTGGAACTCGGTGCGTAATACGTTACTGATTTCCGGGATAAAGATAGCGCTCGGAATCATTGTGCCGTTGTTGTTGGCGATTTTAATCAACGAAGTAAGTAAAAAATGGTTTTCGCGGTTTGTTCAGACAATGTATTTTTTGCCGTTCTTTCTCAGTTGGATCATTTTAGGCAGTATTCTGCTTGAAATGTTCGCTTACGGCGGCATTGTGAATACTATGTTGGAGAAATTATTCGGAACGAGAATTATGTTTTTTCTCGACAACGGTTGGTTTCGCGTGCTGGTAATTTTATCGGACGTATGGAAAGGCATGGGTTACAATATGGTAATCTTTCTTGCCGCCATTATGGGTGTGGACGAAACTTTGTACGAGGCGACCGAAATCGACGGCGGCGGCAGATTCCGACAGATTATTAACGTTATGCTTCCGAGCATCGCTCCCGTTGTGGCAATGGTCATGACTTTATCTATCGGCGGAATATTGAACGGCGGGTTCGATCAGGTCTTGGTACTTTATAACCCGATGGTTTACGAAGGCGGAGATATTATAGATACGTTTGTGTATCGGCTCGGCATGTTCGGTAATCGTCAGGTAGACGTTGCAAGCGCCGTAAACCTCGCAAAGGCTGTCGTAACTCTCGTGCTTATGGGCGGAACGTATTATTTTGCCTACAAAAAGTTTGATTACAGATTGTTCTGAGGTGGCGTGAGATGAAAATCAAAAAAAGTAAAGGAAGAATCGCTTTCGAAATTATAAACTATACGGTGCTTACCTTATTGGCGTTGATTTGTATTCTTCCGTTCATTCATCTTCTCGCGATGTCGTTTTCATCCGATGAATTTACAAGCAAAGGCGTGGTGTTTCTTCTGCCGAAAGGGTTCACGTTGCAGGCTTACAAGTACCTTCTGCAAAAAAATGAATTTTTTACGTCGCTCGCGATCAGTGTGATGAGAGTGATATTCGGTACGTCGGCTTCGCTCATCGTAGTGGTGCTTACGGCATATCCGCTGTCGAAAACGGACGGAAGATTCAAAGGAAGAACGGGATTTACGTGGTTTTTTCTGGTTACCATGTTTTTGAGCGGCGGATTGTTCGCTACGTATTTCCTGTATAAACAACTCGGATTGCTGAACAGTTTTCTGATTTACGTTTTGCCCGGGGCATGCGACGTCTGGTTTGTGCTGATGCTGATGAATTTTTTCAGAGGCATTCCGCGAGATATCGAAGAGGCGGCTTTATTAGACAGAGCGGGGCAATTTACCATTTTGTTTAAAATATATATTCCGCTTTCTATGCCTTCAATCGCTACAATTGTTTTATTTACGGCGGTGGGGCAATGGAACAGTTGGTTTGACGGAATCATGTTTATGAACGATCCTTCTTTGTATCCGTTGCAGTCTTATTTGTATACGATGATCGTTTCAAGCGATCCTACGAAGCAATCGGGATTTACGCTTACGCCCGAACAGTTGGAAGCCTTGAAAAATATCGGAGGAAAAAATTTGCAGGCGGCGCAGATATTCCTGGGAGTATTGCCGATCGCGCTCGTATTTCCGTTTTTGCAGCGTTATTTCGTAAAAGGGATTACTGTGGGAAGCGTAAAGGGGTAAACATGAAAATAACCAGATTTTTAGCGGCGGCGTTATCGTTGATTCTTGTAGGTTCCGTATGTTCCTGCTCGCCGAAAAACGAAGCGGACGCAAAAGTATTGCTTTGTTATGCGGGCGATAGCAACGACGAATTCGGCGGCGGCGTATATTCTGCCGCCAAAGACGAGGCAAAATGCGGATTCAAAACGCTTGAACTCGGAAAAAACGCAGATAATTATCGCCGTGCGGTGGAGGAAGAAATAGCAAAGGGCGGAATCGAAACGGTTGCCATCGTGGGGAGAGACGCATATAACGGGTTGTCCGGTTATGTGAAAAGTTTCAAAGGAATGAATTTTATCGTTTTGGATGCGGCTCTTAGCGAAGTCAGAGAGAACGTGTGCGCGTTGGAATTTCAACCCGAGGAATACGGATATCTCGGCGGACGGGCGATTGCGGAAAGCGGCGCAAAAAAAGCGGGATATGTTTCCGTATATGAAAACGGTTTCGATAATCGTGTGTTGTACGGCTTTTTGCAAGGTGTCGGCAACGCTTCGGTAAGCGTAAAGTACATCGAAGAGCAAACGAACGTGGTAAAAGCCGAAGATTATGCTTCTTCGGCATATCAGAACGGAGTAACGGCGATTTTCGAAACAAGCGGGCGGAGCGCGCTCGGCAGTCTGGACGCGGCAAAGAAAAACGGCGGAACGATATATTTCGGCGGTGTAAATCTGAAAAAAGCGGCGAAAGAATCAAGAGACGACGCCACGTTGGAAACGGTTCGCGGCGGAATCGAAAAAAACTATGCCGAGGCGATGAATACGATACGCGATATGGCGAAAAACGGATTCGAAACCGGAACGACGAAATATCTTTCGGCAAAAGACGATGCTTTCATTTGCGACTTGTCCGCAGAAAACGTCAAGCTTTTATCGGATAATCCGCAGGATTTCGAGCGGTTAAGCGATGAAAAAATCGCTAAGGACGATTCGGCATACACGCCGAAACATTCCGTAGACAGCGCGTATCACGAAGCCGTACCCTCTTGCGCCGATACCAACGACTGGAAATATCATCCGAGGGCGGGTTCCGGTAACGGCAACAAACCGCTCGGCTGGAAGGGCGTGGGAATCTGGTCTACGATATATCTTCAGAACGGACAAAATCCCGTTTCCAATACGGGTATCGAATTTCAGAACATGAAAATATGGGCGTATACGAAATCTTCCGGTTGGGTTTTGCTTGAACATGCCAATCCGAAAGGATCGTTTTACGATGAAAACTTCGGAAACGACGCGCATAAAAACTTTCTGTCTAACAGTATCAATTATGCCGAAGAAAAACGTACCAGAATCAAACTCGATTATGCTACGCTCGGTTATAACTATCACCCGTTCGGAAGTCAGATCGATCTGGTTGAGATGGGACTTCTTAACGCGGACGGCAGCGTAAAAAACAACGAAACTTTGTATATTTTGTCCGAGATGGATATAAGACTGTGCGTATGGGACGCGTCGCAACCTTCCGATATCGACGAAGCGAAATACGTAGCGAATATCGGAGCGGACTGGTGGCGCGAAAAAGGATTGCAGTGGACGCCCGACTGGAACAGCAATAAAGACGTTTGCGTCGGACAATTCCGCACAATCACGAAAGACTGGAAACGTTTGTACATGACGAATGTTCCGTCTGCAATCTATGAGGAGATCTTTAAAGATTTTCCGTTTAATCAATGAGGCCTTAATTAAATATATATATTTGGAGGAAAACTAATATGAACAAAAAAGGCAAACTTTTAGCGCTCGCAATGACGCTCACACTGTCGGTAACGTCGGTCTTTGCAGTCGGATGCAGTGGACCCAAGCCGAATTCACCTGGAACGACTTCGTCGATTACGCTCGATAAAGAGACCCTTAGTCTGGATGCGGGCAGAAGCGAAAAACTTTCGGCAAGCAGTGCCGAAGTGAACTGGAAAACAAGCGATCCCGGCGTGGCTACCGTAGATGAAAACGGTAACGTAACGGGGGTAAACGAAGGCACGTGTAAGATAACCGCGTCTACGAAAGACGGAAAATTCGAAAGCGAATGCGTCGTTGTGGTTTCCGGTTATCGCCTCAGCAAAAACGTCGTGTCCGGAATCAACAAAATCGAGAACAACACTTATAACGGAGAAATCAATTACGCCGTGAACGGCAGCGATGACAATGCGTTTGTGGTATCTTACGACAGAAGCAAAATGACGAATACCTGGACAAGCCTTGTCCTTTGGTATGACGCAACCATGGCGGCAACGAGTTTCGAACTCGATTTCGAAGTAACGAAAGGAAGTTTGCCCGTCATACAGTTTGAATTCGGCGGCGAAAGCAGTTTCAAACAGTATCAGCGTTATGCCGTTCAACCCGGAAAAAATTCGGTTCGGCTGAATACAACCGACGTGGACCTCGACGGAGAAGGAAGCTGGAAAGCCGTATACCTCGAATTGAATAATCCTTGTCCGTTGGAAGGCACGACCGACAAAACGAAAGGTGAAACCGAAATTAAGTTCACTAAGATTGCCATGGTAGCGGGTGAAAAACAGGCTCCCGAAGCGCCCGGTTACGCCGAAGTGAAAGACGGCGTCGTTTATTGGGAACGTGTTTTTGCGGCTTCGGCATACGAATTGGAAGTGGACGGAAGCGCGATTACCGACCTTACGCAACGTACGCGTCCTTCGGGCGACGCTCCGATGATGTACCGCGCGTATAAACCCACAGAAGAAAAAGCGTTTGCCGTAGGCACGCATATCGCTAAGATTCGCAGCAAAAACAGCGCGGGCGTTTCCGAATGGCAAGCGTTCACGTTCACCGTTACGGCAGGCTCGCAGGAAGAAGCGGAAACCTTCCGCGGGATAACGGGGCATGGCAATAACGAATATAATGACCCGAAAGATTTTTATACCGCAACGATAAATAAGGACAATTCCGTAAAAGTCGGATTTACCGCCGCGGATAGCAACAAGTGGAGTACATATGTCTTTAAATTCAATACCGCTACCATAGAAGCAACCAAGTTGCACATTAAGGTGCGCCTTGTCGGCGGAAATCTTAAACAAGTGCGGTTTCAGATAGACAAATGGGATTCCGAGACTTCGTCTTCCAAAACGGTTTACGGTGAAGATCTCGTGTTTGACGATAAAGGAGAAGCCGAATTGACGATAGATGTCGAAAGCGAAAAACTTGCCGCTTCCACCGGTTCGGTCATGCTTTTCCTGAATAAATACGCTACTGCGGGAGAAAAGATCGAAATCGAAATAAAAGACGTTTCGCTTTTCTGAAAGTAAATGATAACGGCGGCGGACTTAACGATATGCTAAGTCCGCCGTTTTTCGGGAGATACTATGACTGTTCGGGAATATATCAGCAATAGCTGGGAAAAAAGTTTAAGAAAAAAAGGACATCGCGCGGACGGAATTCCGTTGCCGTATCCTTATAATTCGCCTTGCGCGGAAGGAATTTTCGACGAGTTCTATTATTGGGATACTTGTTTTATCAATAAAGGACTGATAGCCGATAAAAAAATCGAAGCCGCACTCCGTAACGCTCTCGATATGGCGTTTCTGATACAAAAGTACGGATATATGCCCAACGCCGCGGTTACGGGAATGCTCAATCGCACGCAGCCGCCCGTGTTCGGTATTATGGTCTGCGATCTGCTTCCGTATATCGGCGGCGAAAATGCCGCGATTCTTTTATCCGCTATGGAACGAGAATACGATTACTGGATGAAAGAACGCGTTTTACCGTGCGGTTTGAATCATTACGGAAATTCCGCAGACGCTAAGACAAAAATATTCATGGCGGACGAAGCCGAAGTCAGATTGAAACGTAAATTCGAAAACGCCGACAGAGAAGCAATAGGAAATAATATTCTTGCCGAATGCGAATCGGGGTGGGATTTTTCACCGAGATTCGATTTCCGTTGCAGCGAATTCGCCGCCGTCGATCTTAACAGCCTGTTATACCGTTACGAAACGACGCTTGCAAGGTACGGCGAAAAAACAAAACGTGCCGGATATATTGCCGCCGCCGAAAGACGGAAAGAAACGATGTATCGTTTTTGTTTCGACGGGCAAAAACTTACCGACGCCGTTCCCGGAGGACAATTCGGTTGCGTTACGTCCGTTGCGGACATGCTTCCGTTCTGGGCGGGGATAAGTAACGATAAAGACGTTTTATTGCGGATTCTGAAAAAATTGGAATATCCTTACGGGATTGCGGCTTGCGAAAAAACAGACGAGAATTTCGCCGGGCAATGGGGATATCCTAACATGTGGGCTCCGCTTGTATGGTTTGCGTTTTACGCGCTTAAAGCAGTCGGCGCGCCTGAAGAAGCCGAGCGGATAGGAAAGAAATATCTTTTTACCGTGGAAGATTGCTTTGCGAATACGGGAAAGCTGTGGGAAAAATACGACGCGGTAAACGGCGGAAAAGCCACGGCGAACGAGTATACGGAAACGGAGATGTTAGGCTGGACGGCAGGAGTTTATAACGATATTTATGAAAAATTCAATCAATGAAAAAATAATTGCGGTAACGGGGCGGGATAATTGGTCTACGGCGGAAGTATGCGGACTTCCGTCGCTCAGAGTTTCCGACGGTCCTCACGGGTTGCGTTTTGTAACCGAAGAGAAAGACGGCGAGCAGATTGCCGCGGAATCGGTTTGTTATCCTACGCTTTCCGCGCTCGGCAATTCTTTCGACGAGTCGCTTGTATACGCCGTAGGGCAGGCTATTGCCGAAGATTGCATAAAACACGACGTGGCAATCATTCTCGGCCCCGGCGTGAATCTGAAACGCACGCCGCTTTGCGGACGAAATTTCGAATACTTTTCCGAGGACGGAGTTCTTGCGGGAAAGCTTGCAGCCGCTTATATCGAAGGCGTTCAAAGCAAGGGAATAGGCACGTCGCTGAAACATTTTGCGGCAAACAATCGCGAATACGATCGTTTTTTTCAAAGCAGCGAAATGGACGAGAGAACTTTGCGCGAAACGTATTGCCGCGCGTTTGAAATCGCGTTGAATGCAAAGCCCTGGACGGTGATGTGCAGTTATAATCCCGTAAACGGCGTTTACGCTTCCGAAAACAAGCACCTTTTAAACGATATTCTTCGCAACGAACTCGGTTTTGACGGGGTAATCGTTTCCGATTGGGGCGCGGTAAAACATCGCGCGAAGTCGCTGAAAGCGGGCATCGATCTTGCGATGCCGTATAGTGCCGATTACGAAAAACAACTTACGGATTGGTATGAAAAAGGACTGATCGGCGAAGACGATCTTGACAGGAGCATCGGAAAACTTCGCGAACTTGCTGAAAAATATCGTTCTGCGGTTTCCCGGAGAAGAGTTACGATGACGGAGGAACAAAAGCATGAACTTGCGGTTCGCGCCGCCGAGGAAAGCGCCGTACTTCTGAAGAACGACGACGATATCCTGCCCGTATGCAGAGATAAGCGAATCGCCGTGATCGGCGGTTTTGCGGAAAATCCCGAATTTCAGGGCGGCGGATCGTCCAGAGTAAACGCCAAGGCGGCTCAAACGTTATGCGATTGTCTGAAACAGCTCGGTTTTAACGCGGATTTTGCCTTAGGTTATATGATCAGATATAATCTTCTCACGCCGTTCGGAATTCGTTACGCCGTGGAAACGGCGGCGAAAAACGATTGCGCCGTGGTGTGCGTGGGAAATACGTGGCTTACGGAGAAAGAGGAAACCGATCGCTTTTCGTTGAAACTGAATCCCGCGGCGGAAGATCTTATTCTCGACGTCGCGCAGGTAAACCCGAATGTGATAGCGGTTATTTACGCAGGCTCCGCCGTCGACGTTTCCGCGTTCGAAGGGAAGGTAAAAGCAATACTCTATATGGGGTATTGCGGCGAAGGAGCAAACGAAGCGGCGGCCGATCTGATTTCGGGAAGAGTTTCGCCATGCGGAAAACTTGCCGAAACTTTTCCGAAATGCCTTGAAGATACGGCTACGGCAGAGCGGCGCGGCAACGGCTATACGGAAAGATATCCGGAGGGGGTTCTCGTCGGATATAAGTATTACGAATACAACGGGATTGCGCCTGCCTATCCGTTCGGCTACGGTCTGTCGTATACAACGTTCCGATACGGAGATATGCAGGTGAAAAAACTTGGCGAAACGGATTATTATATCTCTTTTTCCGTACAAAACGTCGGTCGGCATGCGGCTGCGGAAATCGTGCAGGTGTATATTTCCGATGACGCGAGTATGGTAACGCGTCCGAGAAAAGAACTTGTCGCTTTCGGGAAAAAACGCCTCGAAGTCGGCGAAACATGTACGTTCGGGTTCAATCTTACCGAAAGAGATTTTGCGTATTTCAGCCCCGTTTTAAATGAATTTTATGTGGAAAACGGAACATTTACGATATCGGTCGGCGCAAGCAGTGCGGATATCAGGTTACAGGAAAAAGTGGAAATAGAATTGCCTGACGAGAAGCAGTTTTCACGGTATTGAGGAAGAATATGAAGTTAACAATCGATTATCTTGAAGAAGAACATTTTTTCGGCGGAACGGTAAACGACGGCATTTTTATGCCGTATTCCGCAGGTTTTTCGCGCGACCTGTGCGTTTGGCACGCAGGAAATCAGGCGTCCTCGTTTTTATTGTCGGACAGAGGAAGAGCGGTTTATTCGGAAAAACCGTTTAAATATGAATTCTTTTCCGACCATATCGAAGTCGAAGGGGACGATATCTTGGTGGAACGCAACGGCGATACGCTGAAAAGCGCATATATGGCGATGTGTAAAAAATTCGCTCCTGCGGGGAAGAATACGATTCCTCCCGAGATCATGTTTTCGAGTCCGCAATATAATACATGGATAGAAATGGAATGGGATTGCACGCAGGATAAAGTGCTTGAATACGCCGATCGGATACTTTCGCACGGCTATCCGGCAGGAGTTTTAATGATCGACGATTGCTGGTGCAGGGCATACGGAGACTGGAAGTTCAATGCCGCGTCTTTTCCCGATCCGAAAGCAATGATAGATAAATTGCATAGTTCCGGTTTTAAGGTCATGTTGTGGTGTTGTCCGTTCGTCAGTCCCGATACGGCGGTTTTCCGCGAACTGGAAAAACTCGGCGCGCTTGTAAAAAAATCGGACGGAACAACCGCGATTTCTCATTGGTGGAACGGATACAGCGCGGTACTTGATCTGACGAATCCGGCAGCAACGGCGTGGTTTGAAAAGCAGGCTTCCGCTTTGATGGACGATTTCGGTATAGACGGTTTTAAATTCGACGCCGCAGACCCCGAGTATTATGACGATGACTTTGTGTTTTTCGATGGTTCGGAGCGTTCGATGCAGGCGAAAATATGGGCTGAAATCGGCGCAAAATACTCGTTTAACGAATTGCGCGCCGGATTTAACGCGGGGTGGCTTCCCGTTGTCAATCGTCTGCGGGATAAAAATCATTCCTGGCATGACGACGGGTTGAATACTTTGGTCCCCGACGGAATCGCGATGGGTTTATGCGGTTATCAATATCTTTGCCCCGATATGATCGGCGGCGGAATGGTTCCGGATTTTCATCGCGACGGATTTGTTTTCGACGAAGAATTGTTCGTGCGTTATTGCCAGGTGGCGGCAATGTTCCCCATGATGCAGTTTTCGCGTGCGCCGTGGAAAGTTTTATCCGAAAAAAATCAGAAAATTTGTCTTGATGCGGTCGGATTGCACGGCGATCTGGCGGAGTATATCATACAGACGGCAAAGCGTTGCGCCGCTTCGGGCGAGCCTATGATAAGAAATCTCGAATATGCTTATCCTCATAGCGGTTATGCTATGGTGAACGACGAATTTTTGCTGGGCGAAGACATTCTGGTCGCCCCGCAGTTGAAAAAAGGTATGAGTACAAGACAGGTAGTTATTCCCGACGGAATATGGGAAGACCCGGCGGGGAATAGTTACCGTAAAGGCATCTATCCGGTTGATACGCCGATAACGGCAATCCCGGTATTCAGAAGGATCGGCAAATAAAGTTCAGCACAGACGGAAATAGGTGCGGGATTTAACGAGAACTCGCCGAAAACCTGCCTGAAAACGATATAATGCAATAGTAGATTGTCTGTCGTAATAAAAAGAGCGTTGATATTTTGCGACGGAAAACCCCGACTGTAAGTGCGCAGTCGGGGTTTTTAATAGATATTTGTGCTTTGTTGCCTATGTAAAATCTTTGTATCGGACGGCTGTACTTTTGAGGTGGGGCATAAAAACATTGTAGCGTTTTCAAGAGGGTTTCATCCGTCGTTTTTTAATCTGACCTCCGTCGGCGCCGGAAGTCGCAGCTTCCCTTGCCGGGATTGCTTTTGCCGCAACCCGACGAGGGGAGTTTCAAAAGGGAGAGCGAAAGTTGTTCAGCCGATGATGATATCATCGCCCGATACCTGTATGGACGAAGCGAAAAACGCGCGGATGCCCGAACGCATGGAGGCGTAGTCCGCGATGGCGAAACTTTCGCAGGCGGAGTGCATCGCAAACTGTGCGATGCCGATATCCGCGCTCAACAGGCTGACTTTGGAAAGGGAGATGGAGCCGAGCGTGCTGCCGCTGCGTACGTCCGAGCGGTTATAAAATTTCTGGAAAGGCACGTCCGCGTTTCTGAAAATTTCTTCGATTGCCGCGGCGGAAAGCGCGCAGGTGGTGTACGCTTTATCCGCGTGGAATTTTATCACAACGCCGCCGCCCGCTACGGGGCGGTTGGTGGGGTCGCATTTTTCGGGATGGTTGGGGTGCAGCGCGTGCGCGTTATCCGCCGAAAGCAGAAACGAGGAGTGCAGCGCTTTGTAATATTCGTCGTCGTCAAATTTCAGCGCGCTTGTCAATCGGCGCAGCGTGCGTTCGAGAAAGTCTCCGCCGGCGCCCTCCAGCGTGCGGCTGCCCACTTCTTCGTTATCGAAAATAGCCGCGACGCAAACGCCGCTTGCCGCGCGCACGCTTGTAAGCGCTTCTACCGAGGCAAAAACGCTGGTTAAGTTATCGACGCGGGGGGAAGCGAGAAATTCTCCGTTTCTGCCGAAAACGTACGGCGACTGCGCGTTGACGAGGTAGAGATCGTACGCCGCCACGGGCGCGGAGGAAAACGAGGAAACGAGATCGCCGCCCTGCCGCGCGAGGGAGTAAAGCGGGCAGAGATCCGTCTGCGCGTTGACGGCGAAGCCCTCGTTTACGCCGCGGTTCTGGTGCACGGCGACGGAGGGGATAGTTACGAAGTAATCGGATTCCACCACACGGGAACGAAGAACGCCCTTTTCGCTTTCCACGATTCTTCCCGCGATTTTTAAGGGGCGATCGAAGAAAGAATACCAGATGCCGCCGCCGTAACATTCGGCGTTGAGTTTTTCGTATGCGCCCGTGGCGAATACGGCGTTGTCTTTCAGTTTCAGCGCGGGAGAATCGGCGTGCGAAGCCGCAATTCTGAAAGCGAGTCCGTTATCGAGCGCGCCTACGGAGAACGCGATGAGCGAGCTGCCGCCGCGCGTTACAAAGTATTTTCCGCCTTCTTCCACGTTCCAGTCCTCGCCTTCGGAAAGGAGAGAAAAGCCGTTGGCGATGAGGTATTCCGCCGTGTTTTTTACGGCATGATATGCGGTGTAAGACGTTTCGAGAAATTCGTTAAGAGCAGACATAAATTTTCCTTTCGGGCGGCGCGGAATCGTATTGCGCATGCTTCGTAATACAGCGGAAAGTTTTTTATTTTCCGCGTATATTTAAGCGGCGCGTCCGCGCAACGTAAAATTATAACCGATAACTATATTATAGCATGCTTTTTTTGATTTGACAAGCATTTTGAACGGACGGCAGGGCGGGAAAAAGAAGCGGCGTTCGGGCGTTTCCGTAAGCAGATTTTTATCGGATATTCAAGCAAAATCGTATCGGTTAAAAAAACATTTTGAAAAGTCTTAAAGCCGAAAAAACGCAGATTTTGGGGCTTTTTTAGGCAAATTGTCTAAAAAAAACGGTAAAAAATGAAAATATCGTGAAATCATACAAAAGCTATTATATTTTTGTTGACAATTTCTGAAATCGGCGTATAATAAAAGTGTCCTTGTCGATTCGACAAAAAAATCAGGACCGGAGCGGGAGGTATAACTATGACCGGAGAAACGTATTTAGGCAAAATTCAGAACATGACGCGCACGATGCAGAACGTTGTGTTCGTCAGAGGAAAGAAGTCTTTCAACAATTCCGAAATGAGAATGCTGGAAGAGATCGTTGCGGCGGATAAGAAGGGCGAGCGCCTGATTTCCACCGAACTTGCGGATAAAGTGGGCGTTACCCGCTCGGCGATTTCGCAGATGGTAAACCGTCTTTCGGCGAAAGGGCTGGTAAAGCGCGTTCCCGACGACGTGGATAAGAAAATCGCGTACATCGAGCTGGACGGAAAGGCGAAAGAAATGTATCTTGCGCAGAGAAAGAAGATGGGCGAAGTGGTAAACAAGGTCATCAACGATTTCGGCGTAGACAAGGCGAATCAGATGATCAAACTCGTGGAAGAGTTCTCCGATTCCGTTTATAGAAACGTAAGATAAATTCCGAAGTAAATGCCGTGTCTGCGGACACGTGAGAATGAACAGGTTTTTCCGGCAAAGCGAAGAGTAGCTCTTCGCTTTGTTTCGTATAACGGCGTAAGATACCGCCGAAGCATAGGTTAATCGGTTTGCGCGGGATGGTTGCGGGCGATGTGAAAAGCCGTCGCCGGCGGGTACAAAAGCATCCCGGCGCGGAATCATCGGCAATAATCGGCGCTGCGAAACGTTTTGCGCGGCGCCTTGCCAAAACGATTTTTTTCAGAAAAAGAAATCTTAAGTAACGGAGAGAAACTATGTTACGACTTAAAAACATCACAAAAGATTACGGCGGCGCCGGCAATACGGTGCACGCGCTGAAAGGGATTTCTCTGGACTTCAGAAAGAACGAATTCGTGTCGATTCTGGGGCAGTCCGGGTGCGGAAAGACCACGCTTTTAAACATCATCGGCGGTCTGGATAAATATACGTCCGGCGATCTGGAAATCTGCGGCGTTTCCACGAAAAATTTTACGGACGGCGACTGGGACGTGTACAGAAACCACCGCATCGGGTTTGTGTTTCAATCGTACAATCTGATTCCGCACCAGACGATTCTCGGCAACGTGGAAATCGCGCTGACGATTGCGGGCGTATCGAAAGCGGAGCGGAAAAAACGCGCCGCCGAAGCCCTGAAACGGGTGGGGCTGGAAAAGGAAATGAACAAAAAACCGAACCAGCTTTCCGGCGGGCAGATGCAGCGCGTGGCGATTGCGCGGGCGCTGGTAAACAGTCCCGAAATATTGCTCGCCGACGAGCCGACGGGGGCGCTGGACAGCGCGACGAGCGTACAGATAATGGAACTGATCCGCGAAATTGCGGGCGAACGGCTGGTGATTATGGTTACGCACAACCCGGAACTGGCGGAAAAGTATTCTTCGCGCATCGTGCAGCTTTCCGACGGGCGCGTGGTATCCGATTCCAACCCGTACGACGCGGACGAGGAGCGGAAAGGTCTGCTGGAAGCGGTGAAAGCGAAAAATCTGACGGACGAAGAAATTTCGCGGAAGTTGGCGGCGTTCCGCGCGGAAAAGAAAGCGAAGAGAAAACAAGGCGGAAAGAAGCGGGAAAAAGCGGCGATGTCGTTCGGGACGTCGCTGGGGCTTTCGGCGCGGAATCTTAAAACGAAGAAAGGGCGGACGACGCTGACTTCTGTGGCAGGGAGCATCGGCATCATCAGCGTATGCCTTGTGCTGGCGCTTTCAAGCGGGTTTAATTCATACATCAGAAAGACGGAAGAAAACATGCTTTCGCGCTATCCGCTGCAGATAACGGAAACGTCTGTGGATTTTTCGGCGGTGATGACGGGCATGAGCACGCGCGCGGAGGATTTGCCCGATTTATCGAAAATCGGCGATCAGGTGTACGTGGATTCGTTCGTAACGAAGATTGCGGGCGGCATGACGGTGAAAAACGACATTTCGGACGAATATCTTGCCTATGTGGCGGCGATGGACGATAAAATTTATAACGCCGTGAGTTACGATTTCGGCGAATCGTTTTCCGACAATCTTTTTACGGACGTACAGGTGGGCGCGACGGAGGCGGAGCTGCATACGGAATACCGCTCGCTTTCCTCGCTGAAACAGTTTTATACCGACGAGCTGACGAAGAACGCGGAGCAGTATAAAGAGCTGGCAGGCATGGTGAATATGCTGGGCGCGGTGGTTTCGAAAATGCCGGGAACAAGCGATTTTTCCGACGCGCGCTACGGCGAATACGTGCTTTCGCAGTACAACATTGTGGCGGGGGAATTTCCCGAAAAAGAAAACGAATGCGTGCTTGTGATCGGCAGAGATAACACGGCGATAGATCTTCTGATGGCGCAGCTGGGCTTTATAGAAGAAACGAAATTTTTAACCTATTTCGATAACGCGCCGAAAGACGGAACCGTTGCCGGGAAGGATCCGGAAGCTTCTAAACTGATTCCGTATTCCACCCTGCTTTCGAAGCGGTACACGCTTTATTACAACGACGCCGTGTATAAGGAAAACGCCCCGTCGGATACCTATCCGTTTACCTATTCGGGCGTGCGGACGGGCGCGGACGCAAACCTGGACGCGGCGGACGGCGCGGGCGTGAAGCTGACGGTGAAAGGGATACTTAAACTGAAAGACGGGCTGGATTACGGGTGTTTGCAGAAAGGGCTGAACGTTACGGAAAGTCTGGCGAAAAAGTTTGTGGAAGAAAATAAAAAGTCCGCAATAGTGAAGTGGGTGAACGAGAAGAGCAACATCAAAGATTCCGTGAACGAACTCATCGATTTGCACAACGCAGGCGCGCCCGACGGGCAGAAGCTGGCGCGGCTGGAAACGGATATTTACCGCTCGCCGGCGCAGCATCTGAACAATTCGTATGTTTCGGGCGAAATCATGAAAAATTATTTCCCGTCCGCAGGAGTAGGTTCCGCGGAATCGGGCATGCTGGACGCGTTTTTGAAAGATAAATATTTCAACGTTTCCGTAGATAAGGCGTTGCAGGCGCTGAGCGGCAGCGACAAAGTGCGCAAGATTTCCGTTTATCCTTCCGATTTCGATACGAAAGCAAAGGTGATTTCTTATCTTGACGCGTGGAACGATTCGCACGATGCGGCGCAGAAAGTTACTTATACCGATACGGTGGGCACGATGATGAGCATGGTGCAGACGATGCTGAACGCGGTAACGTACGTGCTGGTTGCCTTCACAGGCATTTCGCTGGTTGTTTCTTCGGTGATGATAGGCATTATCACATATGTTTCCGTGGTGGAACGCACGAAAGAAATCGGCGTGTTGCGTTCGCTTGGCGCGCGGAAGAAGGATATCCGCCATCTGTTCAACGCGGAAACGTTTTTAATCGGCTTGTTTGCGGGAACGTTCGGCGTAGCGGTAACGTATCTGCTGTCGTTGCCGATCAATCGGTTGCTGAAACGTCTTACGGGCGTCGGTTCGCTGGCGTCGCTGCCTTTCGGGCAAGGTCTGCTTATGATTGCGGTAAGCGTTGCGCTGACGTTGATTTCCGGGCTGATTCCCGCGTCCTCGGCGGCGAAGAAAGATCCCGTGGTGGCTTTGCGTACCGAATAAAACAAAAAAACGGAACGAATCTACGGAAAAACGCGGCGCTTGCGGTTGACAAGCTCCGCGTTTTTGTTATATAATAAATACGTAACAAAAAAGGCAGGAAGAAGAAATGAAAATTTCGGACAATGTGAAAAGCAAACTGTACGAAGCGGGGCTGGTGCCCGTCATCAAGCCCGTTGCGGGCACGGACGGCGCGGCTCTTGCCGACGCATTATACCGGGGCGGCGTGTACGCGGCGGAAGTAACTTTCCGCGCGGCGGGTGCGGCGGAGCTGATTGCCGCGATGCGCAAGGCGCGCCCCGAACTTACGGTGGGCGCGGGAACGGTGCTTACCGAGGATCAGGCGGACGAAGCCGTCGAAGCGGGCGCGCAGTTCTGCGTGGCGCCCGGCTTCAACCAACGCGTTGCGGCGCATTGCATTTCTCTGGGCGTGCCGTTCGTGCCGGGCGTATCGAGCGCGACGCAGATAGAAGCGGCGATGGAAGCGGGGCTGGACTTCGTGAAATTTTTCCCGGCGGAACAATCGGGCGGGCTGGCGGCGATCAAAGCGCTTTCCGCGCCTTATCGCGATATGAGTTTTATGCCGACGGGCGGAATCAACGAGGAGAATTTGAACGGGTATCTCGCGTTTAAAAAAGTCGTGTGTTGCGGCGGCAGCTGGCTGACGCCGGAAACGCTGATGAAAAACGGCGATTACGCGGGGATTACGGCTCTTTGCGAAAAGGCGACGAGAAAAATGCTGGGGTATTCCGTGGCGCATATCGGGATAAACTGCGCGGGCGACAAAGAGGCGTTTGCGGGCGCGGAACTTTTAAAAAAGGCGTTCGGATTCGAACCGCGCGAAACGCCCGTCAGCGTGTTTGCGGAAGATAAGGCGGAGCTGATGAAAAACGGCGGCAGAGGCAGATGCGGGCACGTGGCGATAGGCACCACGAACGCGGAACGCGCGATGGCGAGAATCAGGGCGGCGGGCTTCACGTTTGACGAATCGTCGTTCAAGCGCGACGAATCGGGGCATATTTATTTTGCCTATCTGAACGAAGAAATCTGCGGGTTTGCCTGGCATTTGATTGAAAACAAATAACGGCGTTGTGCGGCGAAAACGTTCCGAAAAGGGGATGAAACATTTCGACGTCATTGAAATCAAAAAATACGGATAACAGGTAAAAAACGATGAAAGTTGTAACGTTCGGGGAAATTATGCTGCGGCTGACGCCGCAAAATCACAATCGCATCGGCAGAACGCCCGTGTACGAGGCGACGTACGGCGGGGCGGAAAGCAATGTGGCGTGCTCGCTTGCGCAGCTGGGCATACCTGCGGAATTTGTAACGAAACTGCCCCGAAACGCGGTGGCGGACGGGGCGGTTTCCGTGCTGAAAAGCTTCGGCGTGGGTACGGAGCATATCGCGCGCGGCGGCAACCGGATGGGCGTTTACTATCTGGAACGCGGTTCTTCGGTGCGCGCTTCGAAAGTGGTATACGACCGCGCGGATTCGGCGATCGCGCAGGCGGAAGAAGCCGATTTTAACTGGGACGAGATTTTTCGCGGCGCCACGTGGTTTCATTTTACGGGCATTACGGCGGGCATTTCCGAAAACGCGTTGAAGCTTTGCAAAATTGCCGTAAAAAAGGCGAAAGAGGCGGGGCTGACCGTTTCGTTCGACCCGAATTACCGTGCGAAATTGTGGACGAAAGAGGCTGCCCGCGAGGCGATGAAAGAACTCACGCCGTATGTGGACGTACTCATTTCCAATGCGCCGCAGACGCTGGACGTGTACGGGTTGCAATGCGAGACGGAGGAGGAAACGATGCGCGCGCTGGCGGAAAAATTCCGTCTTTCGTGCGTGGTGTTTACCGACCGGATTTCGCGCTCGGCAGACGACAACGGGTATGCGGCTTCGTGTTTCGCGGGCGGGAAATACTACGTTTCGAAGCGGTACGAGCTGCACCCGATTGTGGACAGAGTGGGCGGCGGCGACGCGTTTGCGGCGGGGTATATTTTTGCGGCGAACAAGTACGCGGACGTACAGAAGCGGCTGGATTTCGCGGTGGCTGCCGCGGCGATAAAACACACGATAGACGGCGACGTCAATCTGGCGGACGAGGCGGAAATAGAGGCGCTTGCGGGCGGCGACGGCTCGGGCAGAGTGCAGCGATAATTTGCCGCCTTTTCAGGCACGTTCAAGTTTATTTTCATTCGGCTAAATCTTCTACTTCGAATCCTTGACAAAACACACGGCTTGTAGTATAATAAAAAACAGAAAGACGCTTCGGGGAACAAACGAAAAAAATCCCGCGGAGCGAGGAGGATATTATGGCAAAATGGTTTTACAAACAGAGCATTTTGGTGCAGGTAATTCTTTTGTTGATTCCCGTTGTAAACTGGGTGATTGAATTGTGCGTGCGTTGGTCGGCGTATATGTCTCGCCCGAAGTTGCTTACGTTCGTGTTTGCGATTCTCACGATCCCTTGCGGCATCATTTTCGGTTGGGTGGATCTCGTATGGCTGCTCATCACGGGGCATTTGCTTTTTGCAAAAGCTTAACCGAATGAAAACAAGCTTATTTCCATTCGGCTAAGCTGAAATACAGGCTGAAAATCCGCCGCTCCGGAAACCTTCCGGAGCGGCGGATTTTCTGTACGAATTTTAAATACGGCGCATGTAAAAAACTTATGATTCCCGCGATTTCACTACGATTTTTTCAAGCGTAGCCACCACGGCGTACATGCCCGCGGCAAGCACGCACAGTACGAACACCGACGCCATGACGAGATCGAGTTTGAAAACCTGCCCGCCGTACACGATTAAATAGCCGATGCCCGCTTTCGAAACGATGTATTCGCCCATAATCGAGCCGATCCACGCCATGCCCACGCTGATTTTCAGCATGGAAATGAACGCGGGCAGCGACGAGGGCACCACGAGTTTTAACAGAATCTGCATTTTGTCGGCGCCCAGCGAACGGAGAAGCAGCAGTTTGTTTTCGTCCGTCGCCATAAATCCGCCCAGCATGTTCATCGTGGCTACGATGATGCCCACCAGCACGGTCATGCAGATAATCGCTTCTTTCCCGGTGCCGAACCAGATGATGACGAGCGGTCCCAGCGCGATTTTGGGCAGCGCGTTGATGACTACGAGATACGGTTCGGCTGTGCGGCGCGCGCCGTCGCTCCACCATAACAGCAGAGCCAGAACGTAACCGCCCGCGACGGCGATAAAAAAGCCGATCAGCGTTTCGGATAGCGTTACGCCGATATGATAAAACAGCGTGCCCGCGCGGTACAGTTCGCCCAGCGTTTTCGCTACGCGCGAGGGCGACGAGGTTACGAACGGATTCACCCAGTTCAGACGCGCGGCGAGTTCCCATATGCCGAGCAGGGCGAAAAGAATCAGCGCGCGGGCGAAGATGACGGCGATATTTTTGCGACGCACGGACGCTAAATATAATAAATGTTCTTTGGTGTATACGTTTTTTTTCATACGTTCAGATCCTTCCAGAGCCGTTCGAACCACAGGGAAAACGCGGGGTTTTCGCGGCGCTTCAACGGCGTTTCTTCGCCGAAAGGCAGGGCATATTCGGCTACGAGCGTGGCGGGACGGCGGGAAAGCACGATGGCTTCGTCGGCAACGGAAACGGCTTCGGAAATATCGTGCGTGATTAAAACCGCCGTCTTTTTTTCGCTTTTGATGATGCGGTATACGTCGTCGCAGACGTTCAGGCGCGTCTGATAATCGAGGGCGGAAAACGGCTCGTCGAGAAGCAGCACGTCGGGCTCGGCGGCAAGGGTGCGGATGAGCGCGGCGCGCTGGCGCATGCCGCCGGAAAGTTCGCGCGGGAAGCTCTTCAGAAAATCTTTCAAGCCGTATTTTTCCGCGAGAGAAAGCACTTTTTTCCGCCGTTCGGGCGTGTTGCGCCTTTGGATTTCCAGCGGCAGAAATACGTTTTTTTCGATGGTGCGCCAAGGAAAAAGTTCGTCTTTCTGCAACATGTACCCGAAGGTAACGCCGCCGTTTTCGATTTTGCCCGCCGAGGGCTTCAAAAGCCCCGCGGCGAGCGATAACAAGGTGGTTTTTCCGCAGCCGGACGGACCGACCACGGCGAGAAATTCGCCCTGTTTCACCGAAAACGAAAGGTCTTTTACCGCCACCGTTTCGCCGTTTTTCGTATGGTAACGCATTTCAACGCGTTCGAATTTCAATACTTCTTTCATCGGTATATCGTCCTTTGTGTTTTCTGCCGCCGCCGGCGTTTTTTTACGCCGTGAACACCTCTTTATACACGGCTTCGGCGAGATCGTTTTTCGTGAGTTCGGCAAGCGTTACCCGCCGCGTGAGTTCGCCCGCGCCCGAAATGATGTCCTGCAGGCGGTTTAAAGAATCTTCCGTCATGGCGGGGTTCTTCATCCAGGCGTCGATTTTTTTGTAACTCTTCACCGAGGCGGCGAGGGCGGTTTCGCTTGTGCCGTCGAAATAGGGTTTCAGAAGTTCCGCAAGGCGGCTATCCTCCGTTTCGAGGGCGTATTTCACGGCTTTCGTAACGGCGCGGAGCAATCCTTTCGCCGTGGTTTCGTTCTTTTCGAGCCATGAATTTTTTGCGCAGAAGCATGTGTAGGGAACTTCGCCCGAAGCTTCGCCCACCGAAGCCACGATGTATCCTTTGCCCGCCGCCTGATATTCCGAAGCCGTGGGTTCAAACATGGTGCAGTAATCCGCCGTGCCCGCTTCGAACGCGCCCGTCATCAGATTAAACGCCACGTCGTAATTAAGGGTAACGTCGGCGTTGTTTGCGGGGCTGAGCCCCGCGTTTTTCAATACGTATTCAAACGTCATTGCGGGAACGCCGCCCTTTCTGCCGGCAAGAATTTCTTTGCCGCGCAAATCCGTCCACCTGAAATCGGGTTCGGCTTTGCGGGAAACGAGGAACGAGCCGTCGCGTTTCGTCAGCTGTCCGAACACTTTCGGCGCGTCGGTGGAGCCGCCCACAAGCACGTACAGCGCGGCTTCGGGACCGCAGAAGCCGACGTCCGCCCCGCCCGAAAGCACGGCGGACATCACGTTGTCGGCGCCGCCGCCGTTGGAAAGTTCGACGGTTATGTTTTCTTCGCCGAAGTAGCCGAGCGCGTCGGCGAGATAGAGCGGCGCATAGAAAACGGAATGGGTAACTTCGCTGATTTTCACCGTTGTTTTTCCGTCGTCCGGCTTTTTGCAGGCGGAAAGCGGCAGCGTGGAAAAGAGCAGAGATAAAAATGCGATAAACAGTTTTTTCACGATAATAATGTACTCCCGGATAAAAAATTTTGGAATAATATATTATATGTGGCGGCAAGAATTATTGACATAGCGAAAAAAAAGAGGTATAATAATTAAACTACACTATTAAACTGCGTTAAAGCGCGTTTTTGCGCGCACGCCGGGCAAAAACGGCGGGGAATAAAGCAAAATCAAAGAAAAACGCCGACAGGAGGACAAGGTAGCGGCTATGGATATGCAAAAGACGTACGATCCGAAAAATTTCGAGGACAGAATTTATGATCAGTGGGAAAAATCGGGGCTTTTCCGCGCCGAAATCGACGAGAACAAAGTGCCGTTCACCATTATGATGCCGCCCCCCAACATTACGGGACAGCTGCACATGGGGCACGCGATGGACGCCACCATGCAGGATACGCTGATCCGTTTCAAACGCATGCAGGGCTACGCCGCGCTGTGGCTGCCCGGCTGCGATCACGCTTCCATCGCCACGGAAGTGAAGATCGTGGAGCAGATGAAAAAGGAAGAGGGGCTGACGAAAGCGGACGTGGGGCGCGAGGGCTTTTTAAAGCGCGCCTGGGCGTGGAAAGAAAAATACGGCAACCGCATCATGCAGCAGCAGCGCAAAATGGGCACTTCGTGCGACTGGTCGCGTCAGGCGTTCACGATGGACGAAAAATGTTCGAAAGCGGTGCGCGAAGTTTTCGTGAATCTGTATGAAAAAGGGTTGATTTATCAGGGAAACCGCATCATCAACTGGTGCCCCTGCTGCAAAACCGCGCTTTCGGACGCGGAAGTGGAATATGCGGAAGAACCCGGTTCGTTCTGGCAGATCCGCTATCCTTCGGCGGACGGCGGACAGGACGTGATTGTGGCTACGACGCGTCCCGAAACGATGTTCGGCGATACCGCCGTGGCGGTGAACCCCGCGGACGAGCGTTATACCGCGCTGGTGGGGAAAACTCTGAAACTGCCGCTTACAAACAGGGAAATCCCCGTGGTGGCGGACGAGTACGTGGATATAGAATTCGGCACGGGCTGCGTGAAGATTACGCCCGCGCACGATCCGAACGACTTCGAGGTGGGCAAGCGCCACAATCTGGAAGTCATCCGCGTGATGAACGACGACGGAACGATGAACGAAAACGCCGGCGAAAAATATAACGGGCTGGACAGATACGAAGCGAGAAAGCGCGTGGTGGAAGATCTGAAAGCGGGCGGCTATCTTGTTTCCATTCAGCCGCACGTGCATAACGTGGGGCATTGCTACCGCTGCCACAATATCGTGGAGCCGATTGTTTCGAAACAGTGGTTCGTGAAAATGGAGCCGCTGGCAAAACCCGCGATTGCGGCGGTAATGAAAAACCGCGTGCGCTTCGTTCCCGAACGGTTTTCGAAAATTTACTACAACTGGATGGAAAACGTACGCGATTGGTGCATTTCCCGTCAGCTGTGGTGGGGGCACCGCATCCCCGTTTGGTATTGCAAAGACTGCGGTAAAACCATCTGCGTGAAAGAGGACCCCGCGTGCTGCCCCGATTGCGGCAGCAAAAACATCGTACAGGACGAGGACGTGCTGGATACCTGGTTTTCTTCGGCGCTGTGGCCGTTCTCTACGCTCGGCTTCCCCGATAAAACGGACGATTATAAATATTTCTACCCGACGGACGTGCTGGTAACGGGCTACGACATCATCTTTTTCTGGGTGGCGCGCATGATTTTTTCCGGCATCGAACATACGGGCAAGGCGCCTTTTCACGACGTGCTGATTCACGGCATCGTGCGGGACGAGCAGGGCAGAAAAATGAGCAAATCGCTCGGTAACGGCATCGATCCGCTGGAAGTCATCGATAAGTACGGCGCGGATTCGCTGCGGCTTTCTCTGATGACGGGCGTCGCGCCCGGAAACGACACGCGTTATTCCGATACGAAAGTGGAGGCGGCGCGCAACTTTATCAACAAACTGTGGAACGCTTCGCGTTTCGTGTTGATGAACGCCGAAGGCAAGAAGATTCCCGCGATAGAAAACGTGAAACTTACGCCGGCGGACAAGTGGATTATTTCCAGATTGCAGACGTGCATCCGCGAAGTTACGGCAAACCTTACGAAATACGAACTTGGGGTTGCCGGCGATCTTGCGACAAGCTTCGTGTGGGATAACTTCTGCGACTGGTACATCGAACTTACGAAACCCGCGCTGTACGGCGAGGACGAAAACAAGAAGCTGGGCGCGCTTTCCGTGCTGTGCTTCGTGCTGGAAAACGCGTTGAAGTTGCTGCATCCGTTTATTCCGTTCGTTACGGAGGAAATTTATTCGAATCTGCCCGTTTTCGAGGGCGGAGAAAAGCGCGGCAGCATTATGGTGGCGGATTTCCCCAGATACAATTCGCGCATGTCCTATAAAAAAGAAGCGCGCACGTTTGAGGGCGTGATGGACGTCATCAAAGCGGTGCGCAACATGAAAACGGCGGCGGAGTGCCCGCCTTCGAGAAAGGTGGAAGTGTATCTTTCCACCGAAAGCAAGCGGCTGATGAAGCTGAACGAGGATTGTATTCTGCGTCTGGCGGGGGCGTCCGCGCTGAAATTCACCGACGGCGCGGAGAGCGTCGGCGAGAAAACCGTATCGCAGGTAACGGAAACGGCGGTGATTTACGTGCCCCTCGGCGAGTTGGTGGATATGGAAAAAGAAAAAGCTCGTCTGGCGGCGGAATCCGAGCGCATCAAAGGTGAAATCGCGCGGGCGGAAGGAAAACTTGCCAACGTGAATTTTGTGAACAAGGCGCCCGCGAAGCTGGTGGAGGACGAGCGCGAAAAGGTGAAAAAATATCGCGATATGCTGGAAAAGTGCGAGGCGCAGCTGAAAGACCTTCTTTCGTAAACGCTTATGAAAACGCACGGCGGTTTTTCTTTTTCCGCCGTGCGTTTTCGCAAGGAAAAATCGCCGCGGCGTTTAAACGGGAGCCGGCGCGGTTATATAATATAACGTCGGCGGCAGAAAAAACGTGCCGCGATTTATCGCAAGAAAAACAGGAGATGTTTGATTATGAGTGAAATCAAGAAATTTTTCACGAAACTGAAATGGGAAAAGCTGGTTACCGCAATTGTGGCGATTGTGCTTGGAATCGTATTCGTTGCCGATCCGAACGGTTCGGGCGACGCGGTGTGCAAGGTGGCGGGCGTTGCGATGATAGTGCTTGCCGCGGCGATGCTGATAAGATATATTACTTCGGCGCAGTTGTTCCCCGAAAATCTGATTTTTTCGGCGGTTTTATTGCTGCTCGGTATTTTCTTTATCGCAAAATCCGGCGTTGTGATGACGGTGCTGGGGTTGTTCTTCGGAATTTTTCTTGTAATCGACGGCGCAAGTAAAATCCGCGACGGTATCGACGCGGCGAAAGCGAAAATACAGGGCTGTTGGATCTGGTTCCTTCTGGCGTTGCTGACAATCGTGCTCGGCGTTCTCGTAATGTTCGGCGAATCGGTGATGACGCTTCTCGGCGTATCGCTGATTGTGGACGGCGTAAGCGATATCGTTACCACACTGTGGCTGAGCGCGGGCGTACGTAAAGTAAAAAAAGAAATCGAAAAAGACGAGAAAGACCTTGGCGAAATGGACGAAGTGAAATAAAAACGGAACGGTTCGGCGGACGGCGCGTTTGGGGCGTTGTCCGCCGATTTTTTAATTTTCGGGCTTGTTTTTCCGAAGCGAAAACAAGCGAAAGGAGCAAACGGATGACGATTCATCACGATAAACTGTTATACGGAAAGCTGGCGAGTCTGCAAAGCGATATATCGGATGCGGATTTGCGGGCGATGGCGGAAGCGCTGGAAAATTGCGGTTATGACGAAGAGGCGGATACGGAGCAAAAAGAAGATTTTGCGGACGATTCGGCGGGGACCGGCGAAAAGGGCGTTCGAAATGACGGCGGCGCCCGAAGGGCGAAAACCGGCGGAAGAGAAAAAAATACACGAAAAAGCGATTAAAATTCTTGCCAACGCGGGCGGGGGTATGATATAATTAAGTAGCCGAATGAAACTTTAGCGTTTCATTCGGCTAAAAAAGACCGGACGGGATACGTCCGCGAAATTTCGGAGGGAAAATATGAGAAAACGCATTTTAAGCGTTGCGCTTTGCGTTACGGCGCTGGGCGCGCTGACGTTCGCCGCGTGCAGGCAGTCGGATTTGCCGGACGTGTATTATACGGTGTCGTTCGTGATGCCGGACGGTTCGGTAAAAGACGTTACGGTGAAAAAGGGAGATTCGCTGCGCTCGGAACAGATTCCCGCGATAGAAATCGAGGGGTACGAGGGCGCGAAGTGGAGCCGGGAATTATTCGATAACATCACGGAAAATTTGCGTATCGTGGTAGATAAATCGCAGATGAAAGCGATTGAATATACCGTGAAATACGATACGGACGGCGGCGAAGCGCTTGTCGAATCCAAGATTACGTACGATGCGAAATATACTTTGCGGGAACCCGTCGCGCCGGACGGCAAATATTTTTATTACTGGTACAACGTGGACGATCCGTGCCTGAAAAACGACGATCCCGCCGACGATTACAAGGCGAACGTGGCTCTGACGGGCGTCTGGAAGATTGCGGGCGAAAACAAGACGGTCAATCTGAAAGCCGCATATAAGAACGACGAAGGAATTATGGTTACGTTCATGCAGACGGGGCAGGCGCCGCAGCAGCTGAAAATCGAAAAGGGCAAGAAGATTACGGCGGAACAGCTGGCGAGTATCCGCATCGTGCAGGACGAAGGATACGAACCCTATGAATGGGATTTCGATTTTGAAAACACGCCGATTACCGAAACGATACAGATTGCGTTAAAACCGGCGGTGGCAAAAACGTTTACGATTACATACGAGCTCGGAGAAGTTGCAAACGCGAAACTGTACGATGCCGAAAAGAACGAAACGAAAGAATTCACACAGCGGGCGAAATACGGCGAAAACGTTGTTGTGGGGTATGCGGAAGCGCCGCTGAATCAGCATAAAAAGTTTCTCGGCTGGAAAGTGAAAGGCGAAGACGGTAAGGAATTCGCAACCAACCAGAAGTACGAATTTACGAAAGATATTACGCTTGTGGCGCAGTGGCGAAACATGACGGATAAGGAAATTTCGGAAGCGGAGGACGCGGACGAGAAAAACTGGACGGGTTTTTATTGATTCCGCGAAGTTCGCTCGATTTCGGCAAATGCCGCCGTCGTGGATTGAATACGGTGCGTCGAATCTTTATCGGCAGACCTCTCGCCTTAACGGCGGTTTGCAGAGCAACTTGCAGCCTTGCGGATCGAAGCGCCGGGCGTTCGGTGAAAACTGACGGTCAGCCGATGTTTGCGGCGCCGAGAAAAATTCTGCATGGCAGATGGATAAGGTAATAAAAAGAAACTCCGGCGAACGGAAAAAGTTCGTCGGAGTTTTATGTTTGTTTGATTTCGGCAGAATCCTCAAAGATTTCTTTAAGCGGGTGAAAACCGCACTGCGTTGCCGCGTACGGTTTTCAAGGTATGTACTATGACTGTGAGCAAAGTGAATTAAGATAACCTTGTTTTTTTTGGCTATCGGTCCGGCGGCGCGCCGTCAAGGCGGTTCCGCTGTTTTTTGAATAAGTCATTCCGGATTTTAATTGGATATACAAATCAAAAATACAATATAATTTTATCATATTTACAAAAAAATCGCAAGAAAAAAACAGTGGATTTTCGAAAAAAATTTGAAAATTTTTGATTTTTGTAAAAAATTTCCCCTGAAAAATCAAAAGGAAACGAGTGTCGGACAGATTTTGTCTGTCTTATCGGACGAAATATCAAAATGGCGAAATTTATCCGACTATCGGACGATGCGGTATTTGTTTTTTGCGCGTACGGCGTTTTTCCGGCGCGGCGTTTTTT
>ENA-UEQW01000133-UEQW01000133.1-human-gut-metagenome-genome-assembly--contig:-NODE-133-length-70033-cov-12.375550_pt1:0-2500 | contig 70033 bp, 46 predicted proteins | sample MGYA00242947_ERZ507947 | MGnify/ENA primary metagenome ERZ507947 (study PRJEB26167, sample SAMN06115421) | human gut metagenome | host: Homo sapiens | place: China:Guizhou | collected... | reverse complement strand
TTACCTCCACCAATACGGGCTCATAGCTCAGCTGGTTAGAGCACACGCCTGATAAGCGTGAGGTCGATGGTCCGAGTCCATTTGAGCCCACCAAAGACTTATTGAAGAAGTAAGTCGGAAGCGGAGAAAGGGACGGAAGGAACGCGAGAAGAGAACCGGAGTCCCGAGCGAAGCGAAAAAGCGCAGGAAGAACGCGGCTGTTGCCGTAAGTAAGAATGCGTAGCAAAGCAAGAAGAAGATTGACAACTGCATAGCAAATAGTATAAAGAGTTTTTTCTTTTGAAAGAAAGGAAAGACGAGTACGAAAGGCAAAAATAATTTTCATATTAAGAAAGAAAGCTAATTTGAAAAGGTTAATACGGAAGGAAAGAAAAGCGTGAAGGCAAAAAAACCGGAAACGAAAGGAAAGCCAACTGAAACTGACGAAAAAGAATTAGCCGAGTAAAAGTAAGTGGAAAGAATTTTTTTGTAAGAGACGAGTAGACGAGAGAAAGTAAAAGATCGAAAAAGGAAACTTTGAGAGAGAAAAGATCAAGCTACAAAGGGCTTACGGAGGATGCCTTGGTACGTGGCGCCGAAGAAGGACGTGACAAGCTGCGAAAAGTTGCGGGGAGGAGCAAATATCCTGTGATCCGCAAATATCCGAATGAGGGAACTCCGCACGGGTAAAGCCGTGTGATCCGTATATGAATAGATAGTATACGGAGGGGAACCCGGGGAACTGAAACATCTAAGTACCCGGAGGAAAAGAAAACAAAAGTGATTCCGAAAGTAGTGGCGAGCGAAATCGGAAGAGCCCAAACCGAATGTAGAAATACGTTTGGGGTAAGGACCGCGAAGAAGCGAGAGTGAAAGCTAACCGAAATACCTGGGAAGGTATAACGCAGAGGGTGAAATTCCCGTAGGTGAAAGCGGAAGCTCGGCGAGCGGAATCCGGAGTACGTCGGGACACGAGAAATCCTGACGGAAGGAACGGGGACCATCCCGTAAGGCTAAATACGACCACGTGACCGATAGCGAATAGTACCGTGAGGGAAAGGTGAAAAGGACCCCGGGAGGGGAGTGAAAAAGAACCTGAAACCGTAAGTTTACAAGCAGACGGAGAGCGTTAAGGGCTCGACGTCGTACTTTTTGTAGAACGGGCCGGCGAGTTACGATGTGATGCGAGGTTAAGCGATGAAGTCGCGGAGCCGAAGCGAAAGCGAATCTGAATAGGGTGATAAGTATCATGTCGTAGACCCGAAACCGAATGACCTAACCATGAGCAGGTTGAAGCAATGGTAAAACGTTGTGGAGGACCGAACACACGCCTGTTGAAATAGTCGGTGATGACTTGTGGTTAGCGGAGAAATTCCAAACGAATTCGGATATAGCTGGTTCTCCTCGAAATAGCTTTAGGGCTAGCCTCGCGAAACAGACTATGAAGGTAAAGCACTGAATGACCTAGGGGGCTTCACAGCCTACCGAAGTTTATCAAACTAAGAATGTTATAGTTAAAGGCGCGGGAGTCAGACAGCGACAGCTAAGTGCCGTTGTCAAAAGGGAAACAGCCCAGATCTACAGCTAAGGTCCCGAAGTACAGGTTAAGTGGAAAAGGATGTGACGATGCAAAGACAACCAGGATGTTGGCTCAGAAGCAGCCACGCATTAAAAGAGTGCGTAATAGCTCACTGGTCGAGTGACGTTGCGCCGAAAATTAACGGGGCTCAAACCTGACACCGAAGCTTAGGAATACTTTAATAAGTATTGGTAGAGGAGCAATGTATACGAGAAGAAGGCGTACCGGAAGGAGCGCTGGATTGTATAGAAGAGAGAATGCCGGCATAAGTAGCGAGAGCGGAGCGAGAAACTCCGCCGTCGAAAGTCTGAGGTTTTCCGGGGAAGGTTCGTCCGCCCGGAGAAAGTCGGGACCTAAGCGGAGGCCGAAAGGCGTACGTGATGGACAGCAGGTTGATATTCCTGCACTACCGAGAGAGATAATGAAGCAATGACACGGAAAGATAGAAGAAGCGCGCGGATGGAAAAGCGCGTCCAAGCAAAGAGGGTGGCTGGTAGTAAAGAACGCCAGTCGTAAGCCTGATTTGTGACGGGGAGTGGACCAAGGAAACGAAGTCTTTGAATCTACGCCGGCGAGAAAAGTTGCTAAATATTTCGAGGTACCCGTACCGCAAACCGACACAGGTAGACGAGAAGAAAATTCTAAGACGAACGGGAGAACCCTTGTTAAGGAACTCGGCAAAACGACCCCGTAACTTCGGGAGAAGGGGAGCCATCGAGAGATGGCCGCAGTGAAGAGGCCCAAGCGACTGTTTATCAAAAACACAGGTTTCTGCTAAGGCGAAAGCCAAGGTATAGGAGCTGACTCCTGCCCAGTGCCGGAAGGTCAAGGGGACTTGTTAGCAGCAATGCGAAGCAACGAACTTAAGCCCCGGTGAACGGCGGCCGTAACTATAACGGTCCTAAGGTAGCGAAATTCCTTGTCGGGTAAGTTCCGACCCGC